>ERZ1740065.40-NODE-40-length-55320-cov-8.407545_pt1 | contig 55320 bp, 53 predicted proteins | sample MGYA00581738_ERZ1740065 | MGnify/ENA primary metagenome ERZ1740065 (study PRJEB43018, sample SAMN04849749) | marine metagenome | isolation source: floating plastic debris | place: Pacific Ocean | collected 2008-09-01 | study: EMG produced TPA metagenomics assembly...
TTCTTAGCGGTTTTCTTCTTCGCTACTTTTTTCTTGGCCTTCTTCTTAGTGGCCTTTTTCTTCGCTACTTTCTTTTTGGCCTTTTTCTTGGTGGCCTTTTTCTTAGCAACTTTTTTCTTCGCTACTTTTTTGCGGGTCTTTTTCTTAGTGACCTTTTTCTTAGCGACTTTTTTCTTCGTCGCAACCTTTCGCTTGCTCGCGGGGCGACGTTTAGTTGTCGCCTTTTTCTTCGAAGCTTTTTTCTTCGAAGCCTTCTTGGTAGCCATGGTTAGTTCTCCGTGTCGGGTTACCCGGGGCCGAGTATATACATAAAGCAATCAATTTCCAGCAAACGAACAGCAACACTGAGAGGCGGTTCACGCTGCAAAAACAGGGTTATGCGATGGGCAAGTGGCGCGTGTGTTCGTGCGCTGCGTGTGCGTCGCGACACACATGTGCATTACGCTGCAGTCACTGACCGACGTGCGCGACATACGCGATGTGGTCTTTGCATCGTGGGTAGATGCAAAACTGTGATCTGTTCACGGTGCAACTTCATGCTGCAAAAGCAGTGTTTTCAGGGCATGCAGCGTCTATTTGTCGATTACAGACCTTTGTAGACATGTGTCTCTGTGACGACGCCGTGCAGTGACACGTCCCAGCTTTGCGCCTCGATGTCTTCAACGCGCTGGCAGTCGAATGCGATGCCGATGCGACGCACACCGTAGCGATGTAAGCGCTGCGAGAACCAACGATCGTAGTAACCGCCACCCATGCCAACACGCCGCAATTGCGCATCGAAGGCCGTCAACGGCGCGCACACGACGTAGCGTACGCGCGACAGAAACCTGTGATGGTGCCGGCCCGAATCGCGTGGCTCGGCGATGCCATAGCGGTTGTTGATGAGCGTCGCGCCGGGGTGCCAGGAGCGAAACTGCATGGCATTGCGGGCGCCGACGACAGGCAGCAGCACGGTTTTGCCGTGCTCGCGTGCGAGGGCAATGAGTGCGTCGAGTTGCGGTTCGTCGTACTGCGCGCAGTAGACGGCGATGCATTGCGCATCACGGAACCAGGGTGTTGCCGCCATGCGTGCGCACAGCCGTCGTGAGGCAGCCTGCCTTGCAGGTGCGGGAAGTGCGCGCCGCGCCGCCTGGCCAAAACGACGGGCCTCAGCGGGCGTCATGGTGTCGTGTGTGCCCGAGCACTGAGCGTGCTGCAGGTGCAGAAAAGGAAAGGATGTCTCCCGCCTGTGCCGTCACCAACCATCGCTCTCGAACCAGAGCGTAAAGTGGGGTCAAAGAGCACGAAACAGGCTTCCCGATTGCATCGGTAGTGCGCAAATCCGTGCCGGGAATTGACCCCGAGGTGAGATAATTAGGGTCGAAAGGCTTCCTGGCCAGCGTCGAACACTGCAGGAGACATCACAACTCATTTTGTCACGCCGGCTACCGCATCGCCAGCAGGGTGCGGCACCCTACAGGTCGAGCTGACGCGCGTCGCCCAGCGCCTTATCAGCGCTTTCAGTCAGCGCGCGAATTCGGTTGCCAAACGTAGACTGTACAGCGTCCTCACGCGCCTTGAACTTGAGCACTTCGTTAGCCATGTTCAGCGCAGCCATCACTGCGATGCGGTCAAGACCGACCACTTTGCCGCTGTCGCGAATCTCGCGCATCTGCCCGTTGAGCAGCTCCGCTGCGTCCAGAAGGTCTGTGCGTTCGTTGACCGGGCACGACACCTGATATTCCTTCTCGAGGATCTTTACGGTTACGTGCGCGTAGACGTCGCTCATGGTGATTCCTCTGGCTTGTGCTGGCGCGAATGCGCAAATGCCGCCGGGCGCCCCTGCCCAGCGCTGGCAGGCGGTCTCAGCCGCCGTGCTCCATAGACTTGAGTCTACCGATCATGGCCTCGACGCGGCCACGGACCAGCTCATTTTTCTGCAACAACGAGGCGCGCTCCGTGATCAGGGCGTCCTGGCGTTCCTTGAGCGACCGATTCTCTTCCTTGAGCTGGTCGCAGACGCGAACGATCTCCGCCATGCGCGTTTCAAGCTGCCGGAGTTCCGCGTCGAACAGGTTTTCTTCTCGCTGTGCCACGCGAGAAATATAGTGTGCGCTCGGTATACGGTCAATCGCCGGCGCTTGTCGCCGGGGCCGCAGCAGGGGCTCGCAGTGATATTATGACGAGTGGTTTTCTACCGATCCGCCTGACATGTCCACCACCGAAACCGACTACGCGCGCGTCGAACAGTTGCTTGCGAGCGCCGCGAGCAATACCACCGCCGCTGAGGCTGACGGCCGACTTCTAAGCCTGGCTGCAATGCTGGGTGACGAAGCCGCTTCCGTGTGGCTCAACCAGGTCGCCGCCGAAACCAGCGATTCCGCTGCTGTGACGCCACTGGGTGAACTGGCTACAGCCCGTGTACGCGTGCTCGCAGACACCGACAGCCTGCCCGTGCCGTGGCTGCCCGACGACGAAGACGATCTGCGTGACCGTGTTGACGCCATTGTCGATTGGGCCGGTGGTTTCCTGGCCGGTTTGGGCGAGGGCGCGGCGATGCGCGGCACACCGGCGCGCAAGCGACTCGACGAAGAACCGCTCGCCGAGCTCATTTCCGATCTCGGTGAGATCTCTAGGGCTGCGCTCAGCGATGAGGACCTCGAGGACGATCTCAACGCCGCCGAAGCCGCCTACACCGAAATCGTCGAGTATCTGCGCGTGCTCGCGCAGCTCGCCTACGAGGAGCTGGCGCCCGTCCGCGCGCTGGCCAGTGGTCCGGGCACGAACGTACACTGACGCCGCGTTACACCGATACGCGCCACTGACGAGACCCCGATTCATGGATGCAGCCGAATACGCGAAGCGCCGCAAGCAGCTCATGCGCATGATGGGGGAGGACAGCGTCGCCATCCTGCCCGCCGCGCCCGTGCGTGTGCGCAGTCGCGATGTCGAGCACCGCTACCGGCAGGACTCGGACTTTCACTACCTCACCGGGTTTCCGGAACCGGAAGCCGTCGCCGTCATCTCGCCCGGACGCGCCGGGGGTGAGTTCGTGTTGTTTTGTCGCGAGCGCAACCCCGAACGAGAACTCTGGGACGGCGCCCGCGCCGGCACGGAGGGCGCGGTGTCCGATTACGGTGCCGACGACGCGTTTCCCATCGATGACATCAACGACATCCTGCCGGGCATGCTCGAGTCCGCCGAGCGCGTGTTCTACACGATGGGCCAGTACCCCGAGTTCGATCACCAAGTCACGGAATGGGTGTGTGGTCTGCGCGGGCGCAATATCGCGGGCGTTGATGCGCCCTCAGCCTTCGTGTCGCTCGACCATTACCTGCACGACATGCGCCTGTTCAAGAGCCGGCGCGAGATCAGCCGCCTTCGTCAGTCGGCCAAGGTGGCCGTCGCCGCACACAAACGCGCGATGCGCGCCGTGCAACCCGGCATGTACGAGTACGAGCTTGAAGCCGAGTACCAACACGAGTTTCGGCGCCACGGTGCGACGGCGTCGTATCCGCCGATCGTGGGCGGTGGCGCCAACGCCTGCATCCTGCACTACATCGAGAACGCCGACGTGCTCAACGATGGCGACCTTGTGCTTGTTGATGCGGGCTGCGAGCTCGACCTCTACGCCAGCGACGTTACGCGGACGTTTCCCGTCAACGGCCGATTCACGGCCGAGCAGCGTGCAGTGTACGACGTGGTTCTTGACGCACAGGAGGCGGCCATCGAGGCCACGGTGGCCGGCAATCACTGGAATGCGCCGCACGATGCAGCCGTCAAGGTGATCACGCGCGGCTTGCGTGCCCTTGGCTTGCTCGAGGGCAACCTCTCGACGCTGATCAAGAACGAAGCCTACCGCCAGTTCTTTATGCACCGCACGGGACACTGGCTTGGGATCGACGTACACGACGTTGGCGATTACAAGGTCGACGATGCCTGGCGCGAACTGGAGCCCGGCATGGTGACGACCGTGGAGCCCGGCATTTACATCGCGCCCGACGCCCGGGTCGAGAAGCGCTGGCGCGGTATCGGTGTGCGTATTGAGGATGATGTCGCCGTCACCCGCAGTGGTCCCGACGTGCTCAGCAAGGGCTTGGTAAAAACGGCCGACGACATCGAGCGCTGGATGGCCGGTTCGGCGCGCTCGCGCGCGGCCTGAGGTTGTCGTTTTGGCTCGTCCGAGCGCTGATGTTCTGATTGCCGGATCGGGCCTTGTGGGCCTCGCCGTTGCGGCGGCCTTGCGCCGCGCCGCGCCGCGACTCTCCGTGACGCTGCTTGACCCGGCAGGACCGCCGCGCGCGGCCGACCCCGATACGCCTGGCCTTCGCGTGTCCGCCATAGCGCCGGCCTCGCAAGCCCTGTTTGAGCGTGTGGGCGCCTGGCAGCGACTACCGGCGAGCCACATGGCGCCGTTCACGACCATGCGCGTCTGGGATGCCGGGACCGACGCCGGCGACGGCGTGCATTTTTCGGGCGTGGACTTCGGCACCCCCGTACTGGGCACCATTACCGACAACGCCATGCTCTGCCAGTGCCTCTACGAGACGCTTGCCGACGATCCTCGCGTCAGCGTGTTGGCCGCAAGCATCGAAGCGATCACCACGCGTGACAGTGACATCGCCGTACAGACGGCCGCCGGTGACACCGTCACCGGGCGATTGCTGATTGGCGCCGATGGTCGCGAGAGCAGTGTGCGCACGCTCTCCGGCATTGCGAGTCGGCGCTGGTCTCATGATCAGCTGGCGGTCGTCGCGCACCTGTCCAGCGAACTCGACCACGACGACTGCGCGCTGCAACGTTTCCTGCCTGACGGTCCGCTGGCCCTGTTGCCGCTGGCCGACCGCCGGGTCTCGCTCGTCTGGAGTACGACGCCGGACCACGCGCGTGCCATTGTCGCCATGAACGACGCAGCGTTTGCAGAGGCCGTGACCGAGGCAAGCGACGGCGTACTCGGCGCGCTCGCCGCGACGACGCCGCGCGTGTCGTTCCCGCTCGTAAGTCACTACGTCGAGGATCCCGTGGCGCCGCGAACGCTGCTCGTGGGCGATGCCGCCCATGCTGTACACCCTCTGGCGGGACAGGGCGCTAATCTCGGATTCGACGATGCAGACTGCCTGGCAACCTTCGTTGCCGAGGCGGTGGCCGACGGTGCCGACATTGGCGACCCGCCCGTGCTGCGGCGCTACCGGCGGGCTCGCAAGGCCGAGAATGCGGGCATGGTGTACGGGCTCGACTTCATCAATCGACTGTTCGCGCGGGACCGCGGTCGCTTCGCCGACCTGCGCCGCGCGGGCATGCGCTGGTTCGACACCAGCATGCTGGCCAAGCAGCTGGCTGCGGGGCACGCCATGGGGCGCAGCGGGGATGCGTCGTGACCTTGCGTTACGTTCAGGGACTGGCGCTCGTGTGTGCTTTGCTTGGGTTTAGCGTGTTCTTCTACAAGCAGGCGGTGCTCGGGCTGCCGCTAACCGAGGACGCGAGCCGTTCCGCCTGGACCATCGAAGCGTCGCTGCGTTTTGAGGCCCGTCCCGGGCCCATCAAGGCCGCGTTGCGCGTGCCCGCACTGACTCCGGGCTTTGCGACGCTGTCGGAAAACTCCGTGGCCGGCGGCTACGGTTACGACATCGGTTACGAGGACGGCGGCCGACGCGCGCAATGGGCGGTTCGCCGCGCCAGCGGTGAGCAGCGCTTGTATTACCGGGTTGTCGTGTATGGCGATCCGTCCATTGAAGAGGCGGATACGACGCCACCGTTTCCGGACCCGCCGAACCTGACAGAGCCCGAACGTACTGCTGCGCTTGAGCTCGTCGAGGAAGTGCGCCAGCAATCCGCCGATGCGGCGTCGCTCGTGTCAGCGCTGTTGCGGCGCGTCAACGACCCCACGCCCGATGAGAACGTGGCCTTGCTGTTTGAAGGGCGGCGTGGCGGCACGCGCCGCATGTCGATGCTCATCGACCTGCTGGCCTACGCGCGGGTGCCCGCGCGATCGGTGCGCGGTCTGCTTCTCAAGGACGAACAGAGAAATGCGCCGATTGCGACCTACCTGGAGATTCACGACGGGGTGGAGTGGCTGTTCTTCGACCCATCATCCGGTTCGCAGGGCCTGCCCGACAATTTCTTTGCCTGGTCGCGGGGCCTGGAGACGCTGGCCACCGTGCAAGGCGGCAGTGGTCTCGAGCTCAACTTCGCCGTGCGGCGCAGCCAGCTCGACAGTCTCGATGTCGCAACCAATCGCGCCGAGCAGCGCGGCTCACTGCTGATGACGTTCTCGCTGTTCAGCCTGCCGATTCAGACCCAGGCTGTGTATTCGGTGCTGCTCATGATCCCCATCGGTGCGCTTGTCATGGTGTTGCTGCGCAATTTCGTCGGGGTGCAAACCTTCGGTACGTTCATGCCCGTGCTCATCGCGCTGGCGTTTCGCGAGACGGATCTGCTGGCAGGCGTCATCCTGTTTACGTTGCTGACGGGTCTTGGGCTTGCCATACGCTTCCTGCTCGAGCGACTTCGCTTGTTGCTCGTGCCACGACTCACGGCCGTGCTCATCATCGTCGTGTTGCTGATGCTCTCGATCAGCGTGATCGCGCATCAGTTGGGTCTTGAGACGGGGCTGTCAGTGGCGTTGTTCCCGATGGTGATCATCGCCATGACCATCGAGCGCATGTCTGTGATCTGGGAAGAGCGCGGCGCGCAGGACGCGATGAAGGCGGGCGCGGGCAGTCTGCTGGTTGCCGCGCTGGCTTACCTGGTCATGGGTATCGATGCGCTTGAGTACCTCTTCTTTACGTTCCCGGAACTCTTGCTGGTGATCCTGGCCTTCGTGTTGCTGTGCGGGCGCTACAGTGGTTACCGGCTCAGCGAGCTGCGCCGCTTCGGCGTGCTGTCGCGCAAGGATTCGTAATGCTCTGGGGGCACAAGCTCAAGGACTCGGGCGTGATCGGGCTCAACGAGCGCAACGCCAACTACATCACTGCGCTCAATTCGCGGCGTCTCTACCCGCGTGTCGATAACAAGCGCCTGACCAAGTCGCTGGCTGCTGCAGCGGGCATGGCGGTCCCCGAGCTTTATGCCGTTGCAGAGTCTCAGGGCGACGTGCGCGGCCTCCCCGAGACGCTGGCGCAGCACAAGAGCTTCGTTGTGAAACCTGCGAGTGGCAGTGGCGGCGATGGCATCCTTGTGATCGACGGGCGCTACGGCGGTAACTACCGGCTCATCAACGGGGAGCTCATGCCCGAGTCCGCGTTGCTGCACCACACCTCAAATATCGTCAGCGGGCAGTTTAGTCTGACGGGGCAGCCCGACATCGCGCTCATCGAGTACCGCGTTCAGTTCGACAGTGTGTTTGACGAAATCAGCTACCGTGGCGTGCCCGATATCCGCATCATCGTGTATCGCGGCTACCCCGTGATGGCGATGGTTCGCCTGCCGACGCGACAGTCGGACGGCAAAGCGAATCTGCACCAGGGCGCGGTCGGCGCCGGTGTGGATCTCGCAACGGGTCTGACGATGAGCGCCTCTTCCGGAAACCTGCGGGTACGGGATCACCCGGATACGCTGACCCCCATCGCAGGCCACCAGGTGCCGCACTGGGGTCGCATCCTCGATATTGCAGCTACGGGTTACGAGGTGTCCGGTCTGGGTTACCTGGGCGTGGACATCGTCATCGACAAGGACCTGGGCCCGCTGATGCTCGAGATGAACGCGCGTCCGGGGCTCAACATCCAGATCGCCAACGATGCGGGGCTCAAACCTCGGTTCGCGGTCATCGATGCGGTGCTTAAAGACGGTGCTGCGGACAATGAGCCCGAAGCGCGGGCGCGCGCCAGTGTCGAGCTGATGCAGCCCTTCTCCCCGCGCTGACTCAGCTCAGGCGGCTTCGAACGCTGGCGTGAAGTCGCCGAGACGGCGCGCCTTGCGGAGCAGGGCGCCGAGGTCGCTGCCCGCAAGGTCGAACAACGTGTCGAAGGAGTCGAGCACGTAGTAGATCGGCTGGAACGTATCGATGCGAAACGGCGTACGCAGCACATCGATGACGTCGAACGGGCGTCGCTCAGGTTCTGTGTTTTCGACGGCGTAGCGCGTCTCGCCCGGCGACGAGCAGATGCCGGCGCCGTAAGCACGCGGGCCGTCGTCGGTCGCGACAAGCCCGAACTCCGCTGTAAACCAGTAGAGGCGCGCGAGCAATTCACGGTCGCGGTCATCGGCTGCCAGGCTCGCGCGGCCGTAGGCGTGTGTGAATTCAGAGAACCGGCGATCCGTTAGGTGCGGCGCGTGGCCGAAGACTTCGTGGAAAATGTCGGGCTCTTCCAGGTAGTCGAGCTCACGGCGGTCGCGGATGAACGATGCGGCCGGAAACTCGCGGTTTGCAAGCATCGTGAAGAACTGGTCTGCGGGAATCAGCGCAGGCACGGGCGCGACGCGCCAGCCCGTCATGGGTTCCAGGCGCTCTGAAATCTCGCGACACTGTGGAACGTGATCCGGCGACAGACCCAGGTCGGCGTGCGCGCTAAGGTAGGCGTTGCAGGCGCGCCCGGGCAGGACCGCAAGCTGGCGTTCATAGAGCGTGCGCCAGACCGAATGCTCTTCGTCGCTGTAAGCGATGAAGCCGTCCGCGTTCGGCTGCTTGGCCGTGTAGGTGATGCCCTTACCCATAAAGAAATCCTCCGACGATTAGTTTACGCCGTCTTGAGGATTCAGGATTGCGATCATTGTCACAATGAGTGAAAATGCGCAATAAATACTCAAAAAAATCTTCAAAAATAAAGATATATTGCTTTGGATAGCTTCGATCGAAAGATTTTGCACACCCTGCAGCGTGATGGCCGGATCTCTAACCAGGCATTGGCCGAAGCCGTGGGGCTGTCGCCCTCACCCTGCCTGCGTCGTGTACAGCGGCTCCAGCGTGAGGGCGTGATTGAGGGTTACGCGGCGCTCGTAGATCGGGAATCGGCGGGCCTGTCGATCATGGCCTTCGTGCACATCTCGCTCGAAGACCATCATCCCGAGACGCTCGCGCGTTTCGACACCGTTGTGGCGGTTTCGGAGGAAGTACTCGAGTGCCACGCGCTGAGCGGTCAGTACGACTACTTGCTCAAGGTCGTGGCAAGAGACGTTCCGCATTTCGAGCAATTTCTGCGCGGCAGCCTGCTCGCAGGCCACGGCGTCAATGCCGCCAACACGAGCTTCGTGCTGCACGAGAGAAAACGCACCACCGCGCTGCCGCTGTAAGCGCGCTCGACTTCGACAGGGGATTTGCGCGCGCTGGCATTGGCAGGGTCCGGTCGCTATCATCGTGCCTCGATCCAGCGATCGCGCGGGAGAGCGTCCGTTTGTCGGACCACCGAAGGCGCAACCAGCCCGGAAACGCTCAGGTAACCGGACCGCGCGATCTGATCGGCTCTGGAGAGCGGCCGCTTGACGGCCCACCGAAGGGGAACGCGCACCACGCGCTGATCTCTCAGGTCCATGGACAGAGGGGCTTCGACCGACCACGCCGGCGCAACGCGCCCGCATCGGAGCCAACCATGCTCAAGAAAACCGCGCTGCACGCAGCCCACATTGAAGCCGGCGGCAAGCTCGTCGATTTTGGCGGCTGGGAGATGCCGCTTCACTACGGCTCGCAGCTCGAGGAACATCACGTGGTGCGCCAGGCGGCCGGTGTGTTCGACGTTTCCCATATGACCGTGGTCGACATTGAAGGCGAGGCGGGGGAGCCGCGCCGTTACCTGCGCCACCTGCTCGCCAACGACATCGATAAGGCCAAAACCCCGGGGCAGGCCGTTTACACCTGCATGCTTAACGAGGCCGGTGGCGTTGTCGACGACCTGATCGCCTACTGGCGCGGTGGCGACCACTACCGACTCGTCGTTAATGCCGCGACGCGCGACAAAGACCTTGCCTGGATGGCGTCCCAGGCCGAGGGCTTTAACATCGCCCTCACGGAGCGGCCGCAACTTGCGATGCTCGCTGTGCAGGGGCCAGAGGCGCGCTCGCATGCCGAGGCCATCCTGCCGGAATCACTCCGCGCGCCTGCGCAGGCGCTCAAGCCCTTCCACGCGGCCGAGGCCGGCGACTGGTTTGTCGCGCGCACGGGTTACACGGGCGAGGACGGCTGGGAGGTGATTCTGCCTGAGGCCGAAGTGGCAGCCGCCTGGGCTGCGGCACTCGGCGCGGGCATTCGACCCTGCGGCCTTGGGGCGCGCGACACGCTGCGGCTAGAGGCGGGCCTGAATTTGTACGGGTCGGACATGGACGAATCCACACCGCCTGATACGTCGAACCTCGGGTGGACGCTGGCGCTCGGCGAGGACCGCGACTTCGTGGGTCGTGCTGCCGTTGAGGCGGTGCGCGGCCAGGGCATTGCACGGAAGCTCACGGGCTTGCTGCTCGAGTCACGCGGTGTGCTGCGCGACCACCAGGAAGTCGTCAGTGCGTCGGGCGAGCCGCTGGGGGAAATCACGAGTGGCGGCTACGGGCCGACACTGGAGCGCTCGATTGCGTTGGCACGTATTGCCAGCGACGCGGGCGACACGGTGCACGTCAAGGTGAGAAACAAGCTGCTGACGGCACGCGTGGTGCCGCCGCCGTTCGTTCGGCGCGGCACAATCAAGGTCGAGATCTGATCGTCCGCGGTGGGCGGATCGGCGAGGAGGGGAACCGATGAACAACATTCCAGGTGATCTGAAATACACCGACGAACATGAATGGCTGCGGCTTGAGGATGACGGCAGCGTCGTTGTCGGCATTACCGCGCATGCACAGGAGGCGCTGGGCGACCTCGTCTTTGTCGAGCTGCCCGAGGTGGGCCAGGAAATTGATGCCGGTGATGGCATTGCCGTCGTCGAGTCCGTGAAGGCGGCCTCCGACGTTTACGCGCCAATCAATTGCACGGTCTCGGCCATCAACGATGCACTGGCCGACACGCCTGAGAGCATTAACGAAGACCCCTATGGCGAAGGCTGGATTGCCCGTATCACGCCCGGCGATCGCGGCGATCTCAACGCGCTCATGAGCGCGGACGCCTACCAGGAATTTCTCGAAAACCTCGACGACTAAACGCTACTGGAGCTGCGCATGCCGTTTATTCCGCACACCGAAACCGACATCCGCGAGATGCTCGACGCCATAGGTGCCGAGTCCATCGACGAGCTGTTCGACGAAATCCCGGAGTCGCTTCGGATTGAGGGTCTCGAGGGCGTACCGTCTGCGCTCAACGAGATGCAGGTCACGCGGCTCATGCACGAGCGCGCGGCACAGGACCGCGACGCCCTGTCGTTCATCGGTGCGGGCGCTTATGAGCACCACATCCCGGCGCTCGTCTGGCAGCTCACGACACGCGGCGAGTACTACAGCGCCTACACGCCCTACCAGGCCGAGGCCAGTCAGGGCACTCTGCAGGTCATTTACGAATACCAGTCGATGATCGCAAGCCTCACGGGCATGGAGGTCAGCAACGCCTCGCTCTACGACGGCGCGTCTGCCGTTGCTGAGGCGGCGCTCATGGCCGTGCGCGCCAACCGCAAGTCGAAGTCGCGCCGCGTCGTGTTCGCGGGCGGCACGAGCCGCACCTATCAGAAGGTCGCCCAGGCCATTGCGGGCACGCAGGGCCTGTTGTTCGACGAGTCGCCGCTCGACCCGGCACGCGGTATCGCTGATCCCGAACAGTTCCTGGCCGGCGACGAGCCGCCCGTGGCCGTCGTCATCCAGCAGCCCAACTTCCTGGGCAACCTCGAGGATGTCGACGCGTTGACCGACGCTGCACACGCCGTCGGCGCCCTGGTCATCGCCGTTGTCAACCCGACCTCTCTGGCACTGATTCGCCCGCCCGGCGAATGGGGCGAGAAGGGCGCCGACATCGTCTGTGGTGAAGGCCAGCCGCTGGGTGTGCCGCTGTCTTCGGGTGGTCCCTACTTTGGTTTCATGACGACACGCGCCGCACTCGTGCGTCAGCTCCCGGGTCGCATCGTCGGTCGCACCGTGGATGTCGATGGCAAGCCGGGCTTTACGCTGACGCTGCAGGCCCGCGAGCAGCACATCAGACGTTCGAAGGCGACCTCGAACATCTGCACCAACCAGGGCCTCATGGTCACGGCGGCAACGATGTACCTGGCCGTGCTGGGCGAAGAAGGGCTCGCGCGCGTCGCGGCCGCCAGTCATCGGCAGACGCAGAAGCTCGTGTCGGCCCTCACCTCCGTGCGCGGCGTTGAGTGCGCCTACGACACGCCGTTCTTCCACGAGGCCGTGTTGCGTCTCGATCGGCCAGCCGCAGACGTGCTCGCGCGCCTGGCCGAGCACGACGTGCTGGGCGGTCTCGACCTGGGCGTCGACCATCCCGAACTCGGCAACGCGCTGCTGGTTTGCGCGACCGAGACTAAGACCGACGAGGACATCGAGCGCTACCGCGCGCTGCTGGCCGAGGTCATGAACGAACAGGGCTCGCTCGCGAGCGCGGGCTAAGGGGAGACGATCATGACCGAAGCACTGATTTTCGAACAATCGCGCCCCGGCCGCACGGCACCCGCCCAGGCTCCGCTGGAGTCCGTCGACAGCCTGCTTGAAGGCTGCGAATTGCCCGCAGCACATCGCCGCAGCTCGAAGACCGTTCTGCCCGAGGTGTCGGAGCTGCAGGTGGTGCGCCACTACACGCGCCTGTCGCAGAAGAACTTCTCGATCGACACGAATTTCTACCCGCTGGGTTCGTGCACGATGAAGTACAACCCGCGCGCCTGTAACTCGCTCGCGATGCTGCCCGGTTTTATCAACCGGCACCCGCTGGGTCCCGAGACGCATGGCCAGGGCTTCCTCGAGTGCATGTACGAACTGCAGGACATGCTCAAGTCCGTCACGGGCATGCAGGGTGTGTCGCTGACGCCGATGGCGGGCGCCCAGGGCGAACTCACGGGTGTCGCCATGATCCGCGCCTACCACCGTGCGCGCGGCGACCTGGCGCGTAACGAGATCCTCGTGCCCGACGCCGCGCACGGCACCAACCCGGCTACGGCAACGATGTGTGGCTGCAAGGTGGTCGAGCTGCCCACGGATTCCGAGGGCGATGTCGACATCGAAGCGTTGCGTCAGGCTGTTGGTCCGAACACGGCCGGCATCATGCTCACGAACCCCTCCACGCTGGGCGTGTTCGAGCGCAAAATCACTGAGATCGCCAAGATCGTTCACGACGCGGGCGGCTTGCTTTACTACGACGGCGCCAACCTCAACGCGATCCTCGGCAAGGTACGCCCTGGCGACATGGGCTTCGACGTCATTCACATGAACCTGCACAAGACCTTCTCGACACCACACGGTGGCGGCGGTCCGGGTTCGGGCGCCGTTGGCGTGGGTGAGCGGCTGCTGCCGTTTATACCTGTGCCCATTGTTGGCAAGGACGACGACGGTTACCGCTGGCTCGACGAGCGCGACCTGCCGCAGAGCATCGGGCGCCTGTCCGGGTTCATGGGCAACGCGGGTGTGCTGCTGCGCGCCTACATCTACATGCGCATGCTCGGCGACGAGGGCATGCGCCGTGTGGGTGAGTTCGCGACGCTCAACGCCAACTACCTAATGAAGCGGCTCGAGGCCGCGGGCTTTGAGCTCGCGTTCCCGACCCGGCGCGCGAGCCACGAGTTCATCATCACGCTCAAGAAGACAGCGCGCGAGCACCACATCACCGCGATGGATGTTGCCAAGGCCCTGCTCGACGACGGCTTCCACGCGCCGACAACCTACTTCCCGCTGCTCGTGCCCGAGTGTCTGCTCATCGAGCCGACGGAAACCGAGTCGCGAGACATGCTGGATGCCTTCGTGGACGCTATGGTGCGGATTGCCGAACGCGTGACGAGCGACCCCGACAGCATTCACGCAGCACCGGTCACGCAACCTGTACGTCGCCTCGACGATGTGCGCGCGGCCAAGCAGCTCGATATTGCGTGGCGTGAAACCAACGACGCCTGATAGGGTCTCAAGACTGACCTGACCGGCTCACGGCACCTGCGCCGTGGGCCGGGCCTCACCCCTGCCGGAATCGGAACCCAGCCTATGAACCTGATGCGTTCGTGCCTCGCCGCCACCTGCCTGCTTGCCGTCACCACACCGCTGCAGGCGGAAACGCCCGAATGGTCCAGTACCATCGAACGCATCTCCACAGGCGTTGTGTCGATCAAGATCGATTCGACGCGGGCTTTTGATACGGGCTGGAACGTCTCTTCGCAGGCGACGGGTTTTGTCGTCGACGCAGAGCAGGGCCTGATTCTCACGAATCGTCACGTCGTCACGCCGGGCCCCGTCGTAGCTGAGGCCGTCTTCCTCAACAACGAGGAAGTGTCGCTTCAGCCGGTCTACTACGACCCCGTGCACGACTTCGGCTTCTACCGCTACGACCCGGCGACCCTGTCTTACATTGAACCCGCGGAGCTGGAACTCGCGCCGGCCCGTGCGCGCGTCGGCCGTGACATTCGGGTGATCGGTAACGACGCCGGCGAGAAGCTCTCGATCCTTGCCGGCACGCTGGCGCGCCTGGACCGTCCGGCACCCAACTACGGCCGCGGCAACTACAACGACTTCAACACCTTCTACTTCCAGGCGGCCTCGAGCACCTCGGGCGGCTCGTCGGGCTCGCCGGTCGTCGACATTGAGGGCCGTGTGGTCGCGCTCAACGCGGGCGGCAGCAGTGGCGCTGCGTCGAGCTTCTTCCTGCCGCTGGATCGCGTCGTGCGTGCACTGGAACACATCCGGGCGGGAGAGCCTGTCGCCCGCGGCACGCTACAGACGACTTTTGTGCGCAAGCCCTACGACGAACTTGAGCGCCTCGGTCTGCAGGCCGCTACGGAATCGCGGCTGCGGGAAGCCTTCCCTGATGACACGGGCATGCTCACCGTGGGATTCGTCCTGCCCGGCTCGCCTGCCCACAACAAGCTGCGGCCTGGCGACATTCTTGTCGCGGTCAACGAAAGACCGCTAGTCTCGTTCGTGCCGCTCGAATCGATGCTCGACGGCAACGTGGGCGAGGACGTGACGCTGTCGGTGGAGCGCGGTGGCAACGCCATCGACATCACGCTGCCCGTCGGTGACCTGCACGCGATCACGCCGCGTCGCTTCCTTGAGTTTGGTGACTCGATTCTCAACACGTTGTCCTACCAGCAGGCGCGGCACTACAACCTGCCTGCGGGTGGCGTGTTCGTCGCCAACCCCGGCTACATGCTCAGCAATTCGGCCATCGCACGCGGCTCGGTCATCGTCGAGGTCGACGGCAAGTCTGTTGCCAGCATCGACGACCTGGCGCGCGTGCTCGAGGCGCTGCCTTCAGACGCTCGTGTGCCCTTCCGTTTCGTAACACTCGATGCGCCGCGTCAACGGCAGCTGCGCATCGTGCGTTTGGACCGCACCTGGTACCCGACACGCTTGTGCACGCGGGACGACACGCACGGCGTCTGGCCCTGCGAGACGCTGGAAAACGGCCCCGAGAAAGCGGCACGGGAGCCGGGTTCGACGAGTTTCCCGCCGCAGGACGATGCGCGCGCTGCGAAGCTCTCGCCCTCGCTCGTGCTCGTCAACTTCGACCTGCCGTTCACGATCTCGGGCGTTGCAGAACGCCACTACTACGGCACCGGCGTCATCGTCGACGCCGAGCGCGGACTGGTACTCGTCGACCGCAACACGGTGCCCATGGCCATGGGCGACGTCTCGATCACCATCGCGGGCTCGCTCGAGATTCCCGCACGCGTCGCCTATGTGCACCCGCTGCACAACCTTGCCATGCTCGAGTACGACCCGGCACTCATCGGTGACACGCCCGTGCGCGCCGCGCGTTTGTCTGACGTCGCGGTGAAGCCGGACGATCCCGTCTGGGTTGTGGGTCTGACGCCCTCACACCGCGTGGTCCTGCAGGAAACGCGCGTGGCTTCGCGCAGCCCGGCGACGATACCGATCTCGCGCACACTCCGGTTCCGAGACTTCAACGTCGAGCTCGTCTCCGTGGTCAACGCGCCGGCCGTGGACGGCGTGCTGGCGGATCGTCGCGGCAACGTGGTCGCGAGCTGGTCGAGCTTCGCCATCCAGGGTGGCAATGACGGCGGCCAGATGACCCGCGGTATTCCGGCCGAGGTGCTTTCCGAGTTCATCGACATCGTGCGCGACGAGCGCAGCGTGTACTCGCTCGAGACCGAATGGTCGCTGCTGCCGCTGGCCAGCGCACGCAAGCTGGGCTTGCCCGAGCCCTGGCTGGACCGGCTCGAAGCGCACAACGGCAAGCGACGCCAGGCTCTGACCGTCGAACGTGTGGCGGCTGCCACGGACGCCGCCAAGACGCTGCAGCCCGGCGACCTGCTGCTGACGGTCGACGGCGAACTCGTCTCTTCATTCCGCGAAGTCGAGCGCGCCATGCAGAAGCCTGTTGTCACGCTCGAGTTTTGGCGCAACCGCGAGCTCGTGAGCGCCGAGGTGCGCACCGAGGTGCTCGATGGCCGCAGTGCCGACCGTGTCGTGCAATGGGGTGGGGCGTTGTTGCAGGAGCCCTACCGCGAGCTCGCGCGTCAGCGTGGCATCGCGCCGACGGGTGTCTACGTGGCCTACTTTAACTACGGCTCACCGGCATCGCGCTTCGGTCTTTGGGCCGGGCGGCGTATCGTCGAGGTCAATGGCGCACCAACGCCTGATCTGGATACGTTCGTCGCCGCTGTGTCGTCGTTGCAGGACCGGGAGTCGCTGCGCCTGACGACACTCGACTGGAACAACACGCCCCAGGTCATCACGCTCAAGCTTGATCTGACGTACTGGCGCGGTTTCGAGATCGCGCGCAACGGCGACAGCTGGCAGCGCACGCCGCTGTACTGACGCGTTTCAGCGCTCGCGGATCTCGTTCGCGAGCGTGCGCCAGTTGTCGATGGCCGCCAGGCAGCGCTGCCCGCGGCACACGTAAGCCAGCGCGCCCATCGCGGGTGCGCGATGGGCATCGAGTCCCTTCGGCAGGTCTTGCGCGTCACCCGGTATGGCCAGCGTCACGCGCGACGGCGCGTAGAGCTTCTGCACCGACTCGCGCCACTGATTGGTCAGTGCGACGTCCCCGCGGATCACGATCGTCTCGACAGGCGCCAGGTATTCGGCCAGCGCTTCGATAAAGGTCACATGGGCCTGCGGGTATTCGCGCAAGGCCGGCAGGGCGAAACGCAGCGCGCGCTCACTGGCTTCGAGATAACGCGGTTCTCCCAGCAGATGGCCCAGGCGCAGGAGCACGCGCACGGCGACCGCATTACCGGCGGGCAGCGCGTCGTCGCCGATGGGCTTCTGACGGTACATAAGCGCTTCGTGATCGTGCGCCGTAAAGAAAAAGCCGCCGCGGTCCGGGTCTTCGAACAGCTCGAGTAATTGGTCGGCGAGCTGCACACACCAATTGAACCAGCGCGCGTCCCAGTGGTTTTGCGACAGCTCGAGCAGTGCATCGGCCAACAAGGCGTAGTCGTCGAGAAAGCCCGCGCCCAACGCCGTACCGTCCTGCCAGCCCGTCACGAGCCGATCGCCGTCGCGGCAGTGCGTGTGCAGGAATGCCGCGCAATCGGCCGCCGCGGCGGTCAGGCTGTCGTCCTCGAAGGCGCGGGCTGCGGTCACGAGGCCGCGCATCGCCAGCGCGTTCCAGGCGGTCAGGATTTTCTCGTCGCGGCCGGGTTCGGGGCGCGCGCTTCGCGCTATCGCGAGCGACGCGCGAATCCGGGAAAGGCGTTCTTCCAGTGTTGCCTCGGGCGTGCCGGTTTCTTCTGCGAGCTCGCTGGCTGTCGCAGCCAGCTGCAGGTGCCAACGGCCCTCGAAGTTGGGGCTGCGATCGAGACCGAATGTCTGAATCGCAAGCGTCGCATCCTCGGCCGAAAGCGTGGCGCGCATCTCGTCGGGCGTGAAGGTGTAGTAGGCGCCCTCGCCATCTTCGGAGTCGGCGTCAATGGTGGCGAAGAAGCCACCGTCCGCGTGGCGCATGTCGCTGAGCATCCAATCCGCGGTGGCACGCGCAGCGGCGCCAAACAGGGCGTCGCCCGTGGCCTGAAACGTCGCGGCATTGAGCGCGAGTAGCTGGCCATTGTCATAGAGCATCTTTTCGAAGTGCGGGATCGTCCAGGTCGCATCGACGCAATACCGGAAATAGCCGCCACCGACCTGGTCAAACAGGCCGCCCCGTGCCATTCGCGTTTGCGACAGCGCGCTCATGAACAAGGCTTGCAGGTCGGGTTCCGTGTCGCTTGCCGTGTCGCGCCAGTGGTTGAGCAAACGCGCGAGCGTGGCCGCCTGCGGAAATTTTGGTGCGCGGCCAAATCCGCCGTTGTCCGCGTCGAAGTGGGCGTCGCTTGACTGGCGCAGGCCCGTGATGGAGGCGTCGTCGAGCGCGGTGTCTTGCGCAAGCTCGGGTTCCAGCTTGTCAAACACCTCGCGCACGGCACCGCCCTGGCGCGCGGCCTCGGCCGGACTGGCCGCGTGAAACTCGGCGACTTTGGTGAGCACATCGTCGAAACCGGGCAGGCCGTGCCGGGCTGCGGGCGGGAAGTAGGTGCCGCCAAAGAAGGGCAGACGGTCATCGGGCGTCAGAAACATGGTCAACGGCCAGCCACCGGGGCGCTGTGTCATGAGCTGGTGTGCCGTTTGGTAAATCTTGTCGAGATCAGGGCGCTGCTCTCGATCCACCTTGATGTTGATGAAGTGCTCGTTCATGAGCGCCGCAATGGCCGGATCTTCGAAGGACTCGTGCGCCATCACGTGGCACCAGTGGCAGGCCGAGTAGCCAATCGAAAGCAGGATGGGCCTGCCCTGGTCGCGCGCAGCGGCCAGCGCCTCGTCATTCCACGGCCACCAGTCGACGGGATTGTCGGCGTGTTGGCGCAGGTACAGGCTGGGCTCATCTTGGAGTCGATTCATGATCGCAGGTCGTGCGGGATCGGGGCGTCACTATAGCGCATCGGTGTGCGCGCCCTGCGCCAGACCGGTGATACACTTCGGCCGTGCTGGTCTACCCCGAAATCGACCGGGTCGCGTTCTCGCTGGGCCCGGTCAAAGTGCATTGGTACGGACTGACCTACCTGGTCGGGTTCGTGCTGTCCTATATGGTGGGTCGGCACCGCGCCAAGCGCGCCGACACGCCCGTGACGCCCGCACAGGTCGAAGACCTGATCTTTTTTGGCGCGCTCGGCGTAATCGTTGGCGGCCGGGTCGGCTATTTGCTGTTCTACGGCTGGGCACAGGTGGCCCAGGACTGGCACTACATCTACCGCTTCTGGGAAGGCGGCATGTCGTTTCACGGCGGCCTGCTGGGCGTGTTGCTGGCTATGTGGTGGTTCGCGCGCCGTAACGGCAAGACGTTTTTTGAGATCACCGATTTCGTCGCGGTATTCACGCCACTGGGGCTGCTCTGCGGGCGTATCGGCAACTTCATCAACAGCGAACTCTGGGGCAAGGTCACGGACGTTCCCTGGGGCTTTCTGGTCAAAGGCGAGGTGCGTCATCCATCGATGCTCTACGAGGCCGCGCTCGAGGGCTTGGTTCTCTTTGTGATTCTGTACTCGTATACGACTCGGCCGCGTGCCGTGGGCGCCACCTCGGGTCTGTTCCTGTTTTTCTATGGCCTGTTCCGGTCGCTCGTCGAGTTCGTGCGCGTCCCCGATGAGCAGTACGAGTATCTCGCCTTCGACTGGCTGACCATGGGCCAGGTGCTTAGTGCGCCCATGATTGTCCTGGGCCTCTTCCTGTTCCTGCGCGCCACGCGCGAGCCCGCGCCCAGCGCCGACATCATTCGCTAGGACCCACTGCATGCAGCAATACCTTGACCTCATGCGCTGCGTGCGCGAGCACGGCGCGCGCAAGGAGGACCGCACGGGTACGGGCACGCTCAGCGTGTTCGGTCACCAGATGCGCTTTGATCTGCGCGAGGGGTTTCCGCTTGTGACCACCAAGAAGCTGCACCTGAAGTCGATCATCGGCGAACTGCTGTGGTTTTTGAGCGGCGACAGCAACGTGCGCTGGCTGCAGGAAAACGGCGTGTCGATCTGGAACGAGTGGGCGGACGAGAACGGTGACCTCGGGCCCGTCTACGGCGTGCAGTGGCGCAACTGGCCGACGCCAGACGGGCGCCACATCGACCAGATTGAAACGGTGTTGCAGCAATTGCGCGACACCCCAGATTCGCGCCGCATTCTTGTGTCAGCCTGGAATGTCTCCGAACTCGACAACATGGCGCTCATGCCCTGCCACTGTCTGTTTCAGTTCTACGTAGCCGACGGCGCTCTGTCGTGCCAGCTTTACCAGCGCAGTGCTGACATATTCCTCGGGGTCCCATTCAACATCGCGTCCTACGCCTTGTTGACCCACATGATCGCGCGCGAAGTCGGGCTCGAACCCGCCGAGTTCATCTGGACGGGTGGCGACTGCCACCTCTACCTCAACCACCTCGAGCAGACCGACCTGCAGCTGACGCGGGAACCACGCGCGCTGCCGCAGCTTGAGTTTCTGCGTCAACCCGAGTCGCTCTACGATTACCGCATGGACGATTTCGGCTTCCCGGGCTACGACCCACACCCCCTGATTCGCGCGGCGGTGTCGGTGTGAACGAGGAGCCGCTGCTGTCGCTGATCGTCGCTGTTTCCGACAACGGCGTCATCGGACGCCAGAACGCCTTACCCTGGCGGCTATCGGCGGACCTGCGTTACTTCAAGAAACGCACGATGGGTAAGCCCATCGTGATGGGTCGACTAACCTGGGACTCGATCGGCAAGGCCTTGCCCGGCCGGCACAACATCGTGGTCACTCGGGATACGGCTTTCGAGGCCGCGGATGCGACCGTCGTACACGACATTGACAGCGCCTTGGCCGCCGCGGGCGAGGTTGAAGAGATCATGATCGTCGGTGGCGAAACGCTCTACACGGCTCTGCTGCCGCGCGCCGACCGCGTTTACCTGACGCGCGTGCACGTGGAGGTGGCCGATGGTGACGCCCACTTTGCCGATCTGGATCTGCGCGAGTGGGAGCTGACCTGCTCGCAACCGCTGGCCGGCGAGTCGGATCAGCCCGACTGCACGTTCACCGAGTGGCGCCGCATCGGCGGTCGCGATCTCGGTCCTTCAGACTGCTAGAACCCGAGAGGCTAGAACCGCACAGGCAAATCGGCCTCGATCTTCTCCTTGGCGCGCTCCAGGTCGTCGCGCAACGCCACCCATTCGTTCTCGAGCGGCGTCGCCTGTGACACCGCCTCGGATACCGTCTGAATAGGCAGTTTCTCGAAGCGTTGCGTGGCCGGTGAGGGCTCGGTCTCGCGCACGGGCACCGTGGTCTCGGCGATCGTGGACTCGCCATCACTGTCGGGCGATCCGCTGGTGATGATGAGCCCGATGATCACACTCAAAAACACGGTCGCTGCGAGTGCGGCGGGCTGCCACAGCGGTCGCGGCGGCTCGGCTGCCTCGGCCGCGGCCTGTCGTGTCATGGCCAGTCGCGCGTCGAGTGCGTCGCGGGCGTCTTCCGACACCGTCAGTGTTTCGAGCGCGTGTGCGTCGCGGGCGAGTTTGCGTTCGATCTTGTCGTTCATGATCGCGCTCCGTCGGCAACGGCCGCGAGTTGGCGGCGGCTGCGCAGTAAAGACACTTTGACCCAGGGCACGCTGCGCGACAGCGTCTGGGCCGTGTCACGAATACTCATATCTTCTCCGTAGCGCAGCCAGAGTGCTGCGCAGGCGTCGGGCGAGAGATGTTCACGCGCCAGCCGCCACAGGTTGTCGATCTCCGCTGCACCGAGGGCGTCCGTGCCCGGGGCCTCGTGGTCGCCCAGCGGCTCGGACGCCGGTCGCGCCTTGGGCAGGTTGCGCAGGCCGATGCGGTAGAGCCAGGTGCTGAACCGCCAGCGTGCGTTGTAGCTGGGCAGATAGCGCCAGGCGGCAACAAAGGCTTCCTGTACGGCATCTTCGGCGTCCTCCCGGTTGGCACAGCGCAGCGCCAGGAATCGGAACAGGCGGTCCCGGTAGTGCTCGACGAGGTTGGCAAACGACTGACGACAGCCATTGGCGGCGCGCTCGACGAGATCCTGCTCGGCAAGGTCGTGCATGCGGCGATCAGTCGTTGATGATGTCCGTGAGTACGTCGGGCGACACCCGCAGCGCCAGTGTCAGTCCCGCGCTGTCCGCGCTGATGTCGAGTGACGACAACAATGTCGATACGTTGGGATCGACGTCCCCGGACAGTGCCTGCAGGCCGATGAGGCCCCGCACAACCGCGGCCAGCGAATTCGTGGTGCGCGGGTCGTCGGCCGTCACACGTACCTGGATATCTGCGTCGCCATTGGTGTCAGCGAGCACGAACGCGACCTGGCGCGCTTCGCGCAGCAGACCGGAGTTCCAGGACGCGGCACCGTCGCCCAGGGCCATGGTGTCGACGCCTGCCTGCATCAGGCTCTTGTCGGCGGCGAGCACGAGCAGCGCCTTGCCGTTCGATTTGCGGGGCCGCGCTTCGAGACCGCGCTCCATGCCGTCGAGCGTGCTCGAGACGACGATGGCACTGCGCCGATCAAAGCTCATGAACAGCGTGTCGCTCTGGATGCCAATTTCGGCGTCGTCGAGATCCACGTTCTGAACTTCGTAGTATTCGAAGCCGCTGGCCTTACCCGTCGACAGGTCGCCGCCCGCTTGCAGCGCCGCGAGAATCTTGTCGCGCGTGTCCTGGCTGACATCACCTTGCACGATCATCGTGGCCACACCCGCGGTATCACTGAAGGCCGAGATGCTGTCGAGTTCCTGGTTCGGATTGAAGCCGGTCTCTTTGCGGACGTCGTCGAAGACCTCGTTGTCGAGCCAGCCGTAGAGTTTTTGGCCAACGCTCGTGCTGCGCATGGCTTCGAAGTCGACGTGGAAGTACCAGGCCGTATCGGGCGGCAGGTCGGCGTCTTCAATGCCCGCTACGGCGGGCAACGCGAACAGCGCGAGCGAGAGTGCAACTAAGTGTCTGATCATGTTCCGATTCCTCGGTAGTGTCGCGCCCGAATTGAGCGCACCTAACCACTTATAGTGGCGCTCCGCCAGAAAGGTTACACAGAGGCGCGCGGAATCGGTGCCAGCGCCTCGCCGAGCTCGGCAAGGCAGTGGTCGAGGTCGATCTCGTCCAGCGAATCGGCCGTCTCCGTCCAGCGCTCCAGCAGGGCCGCCTGCACGCGGCCCCGTTCCAGTGCCGTCGCGTAGCCGATGTCGGCGTGGAACATGACCATCGAGTAGCGCGGGATGAAGTGCTCGGGCGCGCGCTGTTCCAACGCAAATGCGAGCGCCTTTTTGAGTTGGAAGCGCGGGTCGCGCACCGTGTCGCGCATCTCGACGTAGTTTTCCATGGCCATGGTCGCGATGGCATCGGCATCTGCGAGCCGCACGGCCGAAAACTCCCGGAAAACGCTGCCCCAGTCGTCGTGCGCATCGAGCAGGCTGTCGAGTACGACGCAGTCTTCAAAGGCCGCGTTCATGCCCTGGCCGTGGAACGGGACGATCGCATGTGCGGCGTCACCAATCAGGAGCACGCGGTCTTCGATGTGCCAGGGCTCGCAACGCACGTTGCCTAGGATACCCAGGGGGTGGGCATCGAGTTGATCTGCAAGATCGGGCACGAGTGGCGGCACATCGGGAAACTGCTCAGCGACAAAGGCGGCCGCCGCGCCCGGCGTCCGCCACGCCGAAAATGAGGGTGTCCCTGCGGCTTCGTCTTCGGCCATGAACAGGGTGGCCGTGAAGTCGCCGCCCGGATTGGGCAATGCGATCAACATGTAGCCACCGCGCGGCCAGATGTGCAGCGCTTCGGCTGCCATCGCGTAGCCGCCATTAGCGGCCGCGGGAATGTCGATTTCCTGGTAGCGGTGACCGAGCAGCTGCTCGCTGGTCTCGAAGCCTGGCTGCTTGGCCAGTGCGCGGCGCGTGGGTGAGCCTGCGCCATCCGCGGCAATGAGGCGTTCAGCCTGGTAGGTGGCTTCACCGCCATCCGGGTTGACCAGGTGCAAGGTGCCCGTGGCCGGGTCGAAGCGCTCGCAGCGCGCGCCGAAGTGGATCGTGGCGCCCGCGCGTTCGGCAGCATCGATGAGCCGATTGTTGAGGCCGGCGCGGCTCACCGAGTAGTTGATGTCGTCCTCGTTGCCGCTGTAGCGCTGAAATTCCAGATCGCCCGCGATCGGGTGCAGCATGCGACCGGGCATGGGGCAGAGCAGGTCATCGATGGCGTGCTCGAGGCCCGCACGCTTGAGACCGCGCATACCGCGCGCGGCCATCGCCAGATTAATCGAGCGGCCTGCCGTGACTGTTCCCCGGCGCGGGTCGGTCTGGCGCTCCAGCACCGTGACTTCAATGCCGCGTCGCGCCAGCAATACGGCAAGCAAGGCGCCGGTGAGGCCCGCACCGAGAATCGTGATGCGGCCCTCGCGAATCATGACGCCTCCAGGGCCTCGTGCAGTCGCTCCACGAAGTGCCAGCAGTCTTCGAAGCTGTTGTAGAGCGGTGCGGGTGCGACACGAATGACGTTGGGTTCTCGCCAGTCGCAGACAACGTCGTGGGCGTCGAGGTGTTCGAACACACTGCGCCCGCTCTGCGTGCTGCCGTTGACGGCCAGCGACAACTGACAGCCGCGCTGTTCGGGCGCCGCAGGCGTCACGACACGAACGCGGTCGCCACAGCGTGCGGCGAGTCGCTGCTCGAGGTAGCCCGTCAGTGCAATCGACTTGTCGCGCAGGCGCTCGATGCCAGCTTCGTGGAACAGCTCGAGCCCGACGACGACGGGTGCCAAGCCCAGCACGGGCGGATTGCTTTGCTGCCAGGCGTCAACGCCGGGCGCGGGGTCGAAGTCGTCGCGCATTTCAAACCGCGTCGACGCGTCGTTGCCCCACCAACCGTGCAGCCGGGGCAGGTCACTCGTGTGGTGTTGGCGCGCGACGTAGGCACCCGCCACGGCGCCAGGACCGGCGTTCAGGTACTTGTAGGTACAGAACACCGCGAAGTCGACGCCCCAGTCGCTCACGCGCATGGGCACGTTGCCAATCGCGTGGGCGAGATCCAGGCCGATCGGGATCTGGCGTTCCCGCGCCAATGTCGTGATAGCCGGCATGTCCAGCACGTCGCCCGTGAGGTATTGCACCCCGGGCAGCAGGATCAGCGCGATCTCCGGATTGGCGTCGAGCAGCGCAGGTAATGCGTCGACGGCATAGCCGCCGTCGCCGCGCGTCCATTCGACAATGCCCGATTCGACGTCGCGACCGTGCCAGTCAAGCTGCGACTGCACGGCGTAGCGGTCAGAGGGAAACGCATCGGCTTCAATGAGGATCTTCCAGCGCGCGTCCGTGGGTCGGTAAAAGCTCAGCATGAGCAGGTTGAGGTTGATCGTCAGCGTGTTCATCGCGACGACTTCGTCTTCGGCGCAGCCGATCAGTTCGGCCAGCAACGGTGCCGCGGCCTCGTGGTAAGGCACCCAGGGGCGTTCGGCGCGAAAGTGCCCCTCGACACCCATCGTCGCCCAGTCGCGAAGCACCTCATTGACGCGCTCGCCGGCGGCCAGCGGCTGCAGGCCCAGCGAATTGCCGCAAAGGTAGACTTTGCGCCGGCCATCGCGACCCCGAGGCCACGCAAATCGGTCACGGAATGTGGCCAGCGGATCGGCGGCATCCAGTGCCTGGGCCTGGGCGAGCGCATCGTGTTCCATCGTCGTCATGAAGCCTCGAGCGGATACAGAGTCGGGTTGCTGGGCGTTGCATCGCCCGTGAACGGTGCCGGTTGCAATGCCAGCGCGTAGTGACCGTCTTCGATATCGTCGGGCACATAGATCATTTCTGTGATTGTGGCTTCGCTGCGGGTCGCCTCGCTGCGGTCGGTGCTGCCCGGCGGCAGGCCCCAATAGAGCCGGTGCACGGCCAGGTGGCCCCCGTCCTCGAGGCGATCGAGCGAGGGTGTGTCGATGAGCAGGTGCATGACGCCGTGCGACACGATGTGGGCCATGGCGCTCATCGTCAGGTAGGCGTAGTCGTCGCTGTCGGTGTAGCGGGCATGCGCCTTGTCCGTGGGGTTGGGCAGCGTTCGGATGACCAGCGCGTCGGGTGTGGTCTCGGCCGGCCAGGCGGCTGCGAGGTCTGAGGCCACCAGGACGCGATCTTCGGCGCGGGTGACCGGTGGCAGCGCGTCTGTCGTATCGGCCGCGCGACGCTCGGGCAATGTGATCAACAGTGCCTTCAGGCGGCGGCTCGGGATGGCATCCAGGACGTCGTGCTGCGTTGCGGTCACGTGGCCGATGCCTTCTGTGTGGGTGCCGTGGCAGTGCGGCGCCAGTTGCAGCACTTGCGCGTTGCAGCTGCCGCCTTGGGCCACGTCGCCAACGAAGGCGCCGGCCGTCAGCGCTGTGCCGCGCGCGGGCGTCACACCAAAGTAGTTGGACTGGGCGCCGTCGAAGTCGAGACGGCGCGCGATCGAGCGGCCCTCGCCGTGCATGGGATCAGTCGCCATCGCGGGGTGGTTTGACCGCGCCGCAGTTGTCGCAGGTTCGGTTGGCTTCACTGTCGTAGAACCGGTCGAAGACGGGCGGCAGCTGCGCCACGATGTCGGTGACGTGCAGGTACGCCTCGTACAGCAGGTGATCGCAGGCGTCGCAGTACCAGTGGAAGCCGTCGAGCTCGCCCTCGCGGCGCTTGCGCTCGACGACGAGCCCCACCGTATTCGCAAAACGCTGTGGTGAGTGCGGTACGCGGGGTGGCAGCAGCAGGATATCGCCCTCGGCGATCGTGATGTCGATGCGGCGACCGTCCTGGATCGTGCGCAACCGCATGTCGCCTTCGAGCTGGTAGAAAAACTCCTCGCCTTCATCGTAGTGGTAGTCGTCCCGCGAGTTGGGTCCACCCACGACCATGATGATGAACTCGCCATCCTCGAAGACCTGCTGGTTGCAGACCGGCGGCTGCAGCAGGTGCCGATGGCGTTCGATCCAGCCGTGCAGGTTGAACGGCAGCAAGGGCGGCATGCTGGCGTTGTCCGTGGCCGCATCGACGGGTGCTTTGGGTTCGTGACTCATCAGGCGCAGTTTATCGGTTTTGCTGGGGTACCGGTTGGTGCCCGGGGACGCTGTCGAGGCTGTGATCAGCTCGTTGGCGCATCGCAGGGCACCTGCACCGGTGCCGCGTCGGGGACATCGACGCGCAGCGCTGTGAGCGCGCGGCCCCAAACGCAGCCCGTATCGAGTCCGACGACGCCGTGATCTCGCAGGTAGCCGAGCGCGGACCAGTGACCGAAGACGACCTCGGTGTCGCCGCGCTTGTGCGGCAGCTCGAACCAGGGATGTCGAAACTTGCCGCTGCTGCCCGGTGTGCCCTTGGTCTTGAGGTCGAGCCCGCCGCGCGAGGTCAGTAGGCGCATGCGTGTAAACACATTAACGATGAAGCGGTGGCGCGGGATGCCTTCGAGCGACTTGCGCCAGAGCACGGGCTTGTTGCCGTAGAGGTGCAGCATCAAGTCGTGGAACCCGTCACCGCGCAGTTGGGCTTCGACTTCTGCGGCGCGTCGGCAGGCTTTGTCGATCGACCAGCGCGGCAGGATGCCCGCGTGCACAAGTACCTTGTTGAGCGCGGCGTCGTGGTGCAGCAGCGGTCGTCGGCGCAGCCAGTCGACAAGCTCGGGTCCGTCCTCGGCGTCGAGGATGTAGCTGATCGAATAGCGCTTGCGCAGCGCCGAGCGCTTGGGCCGTTCAGACAATGCCAGCAGGTGCAGGTCGTGGTTGCCGAGCACGGTCACGACCGCGTCCCCGAGTCGTTTCACAAGGCGCAGCACGGCCAGTGAATTGGGCCCGCGGTTCACGAGGTCTCCCGTCAACCAAAGCGTGTCATGGTTGGGGTCGAACTCGATGGCGTCGAGCAGGCGCCGGAAGGGGTCGTAGCAACCCTGGAGATCGCCAATCGCGTAGATGGCCAAGGTCAGAGCGCTCGGGCGCTACTGCAGGATGCCGGGAATGGCCAGCGTAAACGGCGCGATAGGCGCGTCAAAGGGCTCGCCTTCGTCGTCCTGCATCTCGTACGCGCCCTGCATCGTGCCAACGGGCGTCTCAATAATGGCGCCAGAGGTGTATTCAAACGACTCGCCGGGTGGCAGGTGCGGTTGCTCGCCAACCACGCCGTCGCCGCGCACCTCCTGCACCTTGCCATTGGAGTCCGTGATGACCCAGTGGCGGCGGCGCAGTTGCGCAGGTCGGTCACCCACATTCGTGATGCGAATCGTGTAGGCGAATACGTAGCGACCGTCGTCGGGCTCACTCTGGTCGTCGAGAAAACGCGTCGACACGTCGATGTTGATGGGGCGCTCGGTCATGCCGACATTCAAACAAAGCGCCCCCCGTGGCGCAATGCGCATGACGCGGGGTCCGCCTGTGGCCAGTCAGCGCGCGGCGATGGCGTTGGCCAGGGCCGCGAACCGGTCCGCGCTCACGGTCTCGGCGCGCTGCGTGGGGTCGATCTCCGCGGCCTCGAAGTGCGCGGTATCGGCGACCTCGCGCAAGGCATTGCGCAGCGTCTTGCGCCGCTTCGAGAACGCGCGCCGCACCACATCCTCGAGCAGGCGGGCATCCGTGATGTCGGGCGGTGCTTCACGCGGCGACAAACGCAGGACGGCCGAGTCGACACGCGGCGGCGGATCGAAACTCTCGGGTCCCACCTCGAACAGAAACTCGCTGTCGAAGGCCAGCGCTAGCATCACGCCGAGCCGTCCCCAGGCTTTGCCGCCGGGCGTGGCCGTGATGCGGTCCACGACTTCCTTTTGCAGCATGAAGTGCATGTCCTCGATCGCATCCACAAAGCGCGCGAGGTGGAAGAGCAGGGGCGTCGAAATGTTGTAAGGCAGGTTGCCCACGAGTCGCAGCGGTGCGCCCAGGCTTGCGTAGTCCACCTCGAGTGCGTCCTGACCGATGATCTGCACCTGGTCGGCGTCGGCGTACTCGCGCTCGAGCCGGGCGACGAGGTCGCGGTCGAGCTCCACGAGGGTGAGCCGACCTGCGCGACGGGCCAGTGCACCCGTCAGTGCGCCCTGGCCGGGACCGATCTCGACGATGTGCTCATCGGCTGCGGGCGCGATGGCGCCAATGATGTGATCGATCGTCGCGGCGTCGACGAGAAAGTGCTGGCCGAAGCGTTTACGGGGGCGGTGCGCGCCCGTCATGCGTGCCCGTCCGTCAGCGTGGCGGCCAGCTGCACCGCAGCCAGCAGGCTCGCGGGGTCGGCCTGGCCCGTGCCTGCGATGTCGAGCGCGGTGCCGTGGTCAACGGAGGTGCGCACGATATCGAGACCCAGTGTGACGTTTACGATCGTGCTGAAGTCGGCGTACTTGACCACGGGCAAACCTTGATCGTGAAACATGGCCAGCACGGCGTCGGCGTCTCGGCCTGCGTGATTGAACACGGTGTCAGCGGGGTGTGGACCCGTGACGTTGCGGCCGCGTGCCCGCTGCGCTGCGACGGCGGGCGCAATGGCTTCGGCGCCCTCGTGGCCCAGGTGGCCGCCTTCGCCCGCGTGCGGGTTGAGGCCGCAAACGGCGATGTGGGGCGCGTCGATGCCGTACTGTGAGTGCAGGCCCTGCCAGAGCACATCGATCACGGCCGTCAGGCGTTCCGTGGTGATGTGGTTAGCAACCTCGCGCAGTGGCAGGTGAGTCGTGGCCAGCGCCACGCGCAGCGTTTCTCCGGCGAGCAACATCACGGGCATGCCACTGCCGCAGCGCTCGGCCACGTATTCCGTGTGCCCGCTGAAAGCGATGCCCGCGTCGTTGATGACCTGTTTGTGCAGCGGTGCGGTGACCATGCCCGCAAATCGACCGCTGCGGCAGCCGTCAACGGCAAGGTTAAGCCCCTCGATGAGTGTTGCCGCATTGCGGATGTCGGGGGTGCCGACACAGTCCCGGACCGGGAAGGGCGTGTCGATGACAGGCAGCGTGCCGGTTGTGTGTACGCTGGGCGCGTCATCGAACGCCGCGATCGACACTGGGCAGCCGATCTGGCTGGCCCGCTCGGCAAGCAGGGTGGCGTCACCGATGGCCACGACAGGTGCGGGCAGGTCCATGCCCGCCAGTCGCACACAGAGCTCGGGACCAATGCCCGCGGGTTCACCGCAGGTGATCGCGAGCGTCATCTCAGATGCGCTTCTCGACAAAGGCCTCGTCGCGCAGGCGGCGCAGCCAGAGCTCGGTTTCCTCACCGACGCGCGCGTTTCGAAGGCTCATCGCGCACTCGTTACGCTTGACCTCGTCGGTGTTGTCGTAGACGCGACGGCCCATGACCTCGAGCACGTGCCAGCCAAACCGCGAGCGGAAGACGTCCGAGAGTTGGTTGAGCTCCAGAGACTCAACGACCTCCGTGAACTCGGGCACAAAGATGTCCGAGGTGGTCCAGCCGAGGTCGCCGCCCTGGTTGCCCGAGCCGGGATCGTCGGAGTTGAGCTTGGCGAGGTCGCCAAAGTCCTCGCCGGCAAGGAGGCGGTCACGAATGTCTTCGAGCTTCTGCTGTGCGGCAGCGTCATCGAGGATTTCGTTGGGCTGGATGAGAATGTGGCGCACGCGTGTCTGCTGGATCTCGCTGCGGCCCGTGACGCCGCGCGTCTCGTTCAGACGAATGAGGTAGAAGCCCGAGCTCGAACGGATCGGCTCGTTCACGTCACCGTCGTTCATGCTGCGCACGGCGTCCACGAACAGCGTCGGAATCTGGTCGCCGCGGCGCCAGCCGATGCCACCGCCATCGAGGCCGTTTTCACTGTCGGAATTGGCCACCGCCAGTGCCGCGAAATCGGCGCCTTCCTGCAGGCGCTCGTAGAGTGCGTTCGCCTCGGCCTCGGCTTCGGTGAACTGTGCGGCGGTCGCCGCAGCGGGCACACCGACGAGGATGTAGGACAGGTTGAACTCGGCGTTGGCGCCGAAGCTCTCCTCACCGCGCGCAAGGCACTGTTTGATCTCGCGCTCCGTCACGCTGATGCGCCGGAACACCTCAACCTGGCGCAGCTGGTCCATAACCATCTGCTCGCGCATGTCTTCGCGGTAGAGCGGGTAGGACAGACCCTGCGTGGCCATGACCTGGGGCAACTGCTCGAAGGGGATGTTGTTGCGGGCCGCCACTTCCGAGAGCGCGTTGTTGAGCATGGCGTCCGAAACGCGGATGCCCATGCGCTCGGCACGCTGCAACTGCAGCCGATTGACGATGAGGCGTTCGAGCACCTGGTCGCGCAACACGTCTGTCGGCGGCGGGGGCTGCCCCGAATCCTGCAGACGTTCGGAGATGGCTGCGTACTGCGCGTCGAGTTCGCTTTGCAGTACGACGCCCTCGTTGACCACTGCGACGACCTTGTCCAGCAGGATGCTTGAGTCAGCGGATTGGGCGCTGGCGCGATCGGCGGCAGCGAAGCCCAGGAATACGAAAACGGTCAAAAACAGTCGAGATCGGTGCATAACGTGTAGCAGTGTGTAAGTCAGTCGGTCAGCGTCGTGTCGTGTAGCCCAGGATGCCACGCTCAAGCAGCTTGTCCGCCGGGTCTCCGACACTGGTCAGACCCTTGAGATACAGCTGGATCGCGGACGAGGTATCGGCCGTACCGTCACGGCGACTGATGTAGCGGCGTGACACGATGCGCAGGCCCCAGCAGCAGCTTTCGTACTCGACGCCGACGAAGCGTTCTAGCGAGGCGCGCTCCAGGAACGAGTAATTATAGCGCCCCACGACGTTCCACTGCGACGCAATGGGCCAGGACCAGGAGATATCGCCCTGATCGACGGCATCGCGACGAAAGCGGTAGGCCACGTTGACCACGCGTCCGTCGCCGGGGTTGTACTGCAGTCGGAACTCGGACTGGGTCGATTCGTCTCGCTCCGTGTTCCACTGCTGGGTCAGGTCCACATTCCAGTCGCCCCAGAAGTTGAGCGAGAGCTCAGCGATGTAGTCCGAGGAATTGCCGCCCTGCGTGATCTCGCCCGGCAGGATGACGCTCTGCGTCGAGAGGTAGCGGGTCTGGCCCAGCGTCGCCCGCAGCACTGTGCGACCCGTGTCCGAGGTGGCGAGCCGCGTCGAGACGCCAAAGGTGAGCTGGTCTGTGTCGCCGATGCGGTCGAGGCCAATGTAGCGGTTCGCCCGGTAGAGCTGCTCGAGGCTCGCGACGGGCAGGATCGTGTCGAAGACCGGAATATCGCTCTGATTGCGGAATGGGACATGGACGTAATAGATGTGCGGCTCGAGCGTTTGGCGCAGCGTGCCGCCCTGGAGTTCGCGTTCGAAGCGCAGGCCGGCGTCCAGCGTGGCGATGGGCAGACTGCGTGTCTGCGTCTCGTCGATGGGGTCGGCCTCGGGCTTGAGGCGGTAGTGCGTGAAGAGCCACTGCAACTCGGGGCGCACGTAGTAGCCGCCGCCATCGACCTCCCAGGACAGACTCGGCGCGGCATGGAAGCGCTCACCCGTGACGCCCAATTCGCGTTCGAAGTGCGTCACCTCTGCATCGAGCCCGACGCCGAAGCCGCTGCCGATGTCGTCCCAGAGACCCTGCACGCGAATTGCGGGCAAGAGACGGTAGGGCTCGTCCTCGGCCACGATCTGGTCGTCAATGGTCTGATAAAGCGTCGCGCGGGCATCGGCACGCCACTGGCGCCCCCGGTAGGCCAGGCCCACGGTGCGGTCGAGGTGCGTGGCGCTCGCACTCGACAGGCTGCCACCCAAGTCCTCGAGGTACTGATCGTCGGAGACGTCCGTGATGTCCGCGAATGCGCGCCAGCGGTCGCCGAAGTCGGTGGTGTTGTTCCAGCGAAAGAGCGTGCGGTCCAGCCGCGTGAGGTCATCGCCCGGCAGGTGGGCGACCTCGACGTTGCCGCTCGAAAACTCGGTCAGGTAACGCCCGCTGGCCGTCAGTTGCACGCCGCGGCGCGACAACAGCCTTGGCGTAAACGTGGCGTCGTAGTTGGGCGCGATGTTCCAGTACCAGGGCAGGCTGATGTCAAGACCGTTCAGGCCGGACTGACCGATGTTGGGCAGCAGGAAGCCCGTCTTGCGCTGCGCGGAAATCGGGAATGACAGGTAGGGCGTGTAGAGGATCGGCACGTCTTTGAAGCGTAGCGACAGATTGCGCGCTTCACCGACGCCGTCGGCTGTGTTGAGTGTGATGCGGTCGGCTTTGACGATCCAGTCGTCCTTGTCGGGCGGGCACGAGGTGTAGTTCACCCCGCGCAGCCGGATCTTTCCTGACCGGTCGATACGCAGCAGGCTGGCCGCGCCCCGAGAGGCGCCGTAGCCGAGCTGGAATACGGCATCGCGAAACTCGACGCGACCGTAGAGGTAGCTCAGCAGGGCCTCCTGGCCGACGATGTTGGCCCCAGCGCCTGAATAGCGAATGTTGCCAAATAGCGCCAAACTGGACTCATCACGGTCGAACTTGCCGCTATCCGCGTCGAAACGGAATTCGCCCCGCTGTACAGAAACGCCGTTCGAGAGCACCGCATCGCCGCCCAGCGTGTAGCGGCCCGATCCGCTTTCAAAGGTCACCTGGCCTTCAGCCAGTCCCGTTTCCTGGGGCGCGTCGACCGGAAACTGATTCACGCCACACAGTGGTGGCAGCTCCTGCGACTGGGCGTTCGCTGCGACCAGGCCCAGGCAAAAGAGCAGGCTTGCGATTCCGCGTGGGTAGCGGGAGCGAATGTGAGGCGAATCGGTGATGACGGAATAGCCAGTCAGGGGCAATCCGCGGCAGTGTAATGCATTGTCCGCACAGGGTCTTGCCGTGCCCGGGCGGCTGTCGCGCGGTAGTATCCGCGCCTGTTGGGGCCAACCCTGAGGTGCCTGTGGCCAGACAATCCGGTGACGATGCCGCGACCGTTAGCGACGGTGCGCCACGAGAGCAGGCGATGGTCGAATGGCTGTCGTCGCTGGGCTTGGCCAAGGCGACGCTCGAAGCGGCTTCGGAGGATGCAAGTTTCCGACGCTACCTGCGCGTGACGCCCGGCGACGCCGCCTGGCCGTACCCGCAGCATGGCTCGCTCATCGTGATGGACGCGCCGCCGCCGCAGGAAGACTGTCGTCCGTTCCTGCACGTGGCGCAGAGTTTTGCTGCGCTGGGCCTGCCCGTGCCCGAAGTGCTCGCCGATGACGTCGCGCGGGGCTTCCTGTTGCTCTCGGATCTGGGCAGCCAGGCGCTCCTGCCGCAGCTCGAAACAGCACCCGAACTCGCCGATGTACTGTACGCGCAGGCCGGCGACTGGCTGCACCAGTTGCAGTCGCGCGGGGCCGATTTCGCGGACACGCTGCCGCCTTACGACGAGGCGCTTTTGCGCCGCGAGATGGCGCTGTTCAGCGACTGGCTCTGCGCGAAGCACCTGGGGCTTGAGTGGGACAGTGACGACCAGCGCGCATGGTCGCAGCTCACGGACCGACTCGTGGCCAATGCGTTGCAACAGCCGCAGACGGCCGTGCACCGCGACTACCACTCGCGCAACCTCATGCTCGACGCCGATCTTGGGCTTTGGATCATCGACTTTCAGGACGCCGTGCGGGGCGCCTTCACTTACGACCTCGTGTCCTTGCTTCGCGATTGCTACATCGAGTGGCCGATCGAGCAGGTCACCGACTGGGCCGTGCGCTGGTTCGACGATGCGCCCATGGCCGCGACACAGTCGCAGGCGCAGAACCTGCGCTGGTTCTTCCTGAGCGGCGTGCAGCGCCAGCTCAAGGCAGCCGGCATTTTCGCGCGCCTGGGTCACCGCGACGGCAAGTGGCATTTCCTCGAAGATGTGCCGCGCACGCTGGGCTACATCACGCAGCTTTCGGGGTCCTACCCCGAGCTCGATTGGCTCATTGAGCTCATCGAGACGCGTTGCCTGCCGGCGCTGTCAAAATGACATCGGCTTTGCTGCTTTGCGCGGGGCGCGGCGAGCGGCTGCGCCCCCTCACCGATACGCTGCCCAAGCCGCTTGTCGAGGTGGGCGGTGAGACGCTCGTCGGCCGGCATCTGCGTGCCCTGGCCGCTGCCGGCGTGACGCGGGTTGTGATCAACCTGGGCTGGCTCGGAGAACGGATTGTCGAACACGTGGGCGATGGCGCGCGCTACGGGCTGAGGGTGCTCTACAGTCCGGAGGGCTACCCGACACTCGATACGGGCGGTGCGATCGTGCGGGCGCTTTCATTGCTCGATGCCGCGCCGTTCTGGGTGGTCAACGCGGACACGTACACCGACTTTGACTTCGGGCCAGGCGCCGCTGCACTGCTCGACGGGCGCGAGGCCGCCATCGGCCTGACGCCCAACCCCGAGTACCGCGACGCAGGCGATTTTTCGCCGGCGGGCGGCTTCGCTCACAATACGGGTGAGGTTTCGCAGACGTTCTCGGGAATCGCGTGCTACTCGCCGACGTTCTTCTCAGACTGCGAAGACGGTCGATTCTCGGTCGTGCCCCTGCTGCGCGCTGCCGCCCGTGCGGGTGCACTGGGCGCGTTTGATGTCGGGTCGCACTGGTACGACGTCGGTACACCGGAACGCCTTGCGACACTGCGCGCTGCTGTCGCATCCTGACGCCTATGAATCGACGCGCAACACAATGAGTCAGCCTGAACCCGATGACATCGGCGGCTACGGCGACGACGAGTTGCACGTCGCGGGTGGCCTTGCGGCGGCGGGCTACCAGTCACTGCTGACGCTGGCACGAAACCGACGTCGCCGCGCGGGCTTCAGCGATACGATGATGACCGAGGACGTGTTGCACGAGAGCTTCCTGAAGCTCAGTGGCAAGACCGTGTGGCAGTCGCAGGAGCACTTTCTGCGCACGGCGAGCCTCGCGATGCGCCAGGTCGTCGTCGATCACGCCCGGCGTAAGTTGGCCGACAAACGCGGCGGTGGGCAGGCGGGCGAGAGCTTCGAGGAGGCAGCCGATCGGGTGGCGGGTTTCGACGAGACGCCCGAACAGATCGCGGTCATCGATGACTTGCTGAAACAGCTCGCCGAAGAGAACCCGCGCTGGCTGCGCGTTGTGGACGCGCGCTATTTCGCAGGGCTCACAGAGCCTGAGACTGCGGCCTTGCTTGGGCTGTCCGAGCGCACCGTGAGTCGCGACTGGAAAGATGCGCGCGCCTGGCTTGCGGCGCGCATGGACGTCTAGGTCGATTCGCGCTTCGGAAGCGGGGGCACCAGGTCGGCTTCCGCGAGACGCTGGTACAGATAGAGTTGCATCGTGTCTCCCCGCGCCACATCGAGAAACGCAGGGTCTGCAAAGGCGTCGGCGGGCACGGTGTCCGCACGCTCCGCGATGAGATCGACGTGCACCTGAGCCATCAGCAACTGGTGTTCACGCGTCGCTGAACCGTTCACGTTATCGATGAGAACCCGTACCGCCGCCAGGGTCGCGTCGGCTGCTGCGAGATCGCCCGCGCTGGCCTGAGCAACTGCAAGCACGGCGAGTCCTTTGATGTGCCATGGCGAGCCGCTGCCCTCGTACTGCTCGAATAACGTATCGGCACGCGTCAGCTCGTTGAGCGAGACATCGGAGTCGCCGCGCTCCATCGCAACGAGCCCGAGGACGAGGCGGGCACGCGCCTCGGCGCTGCTCTCGCCTTTCATCGGTACGTCTTCATCAATGATCTGTTGCGCAATGGTCTGTGCGCGGTCCAGATCACGCGTGAAGCTGAGCTCCATCGAAGCGACGTTGTAGCGCACCGTGTCACGGCCGTAGACCACGAGATTCGGGTTTTCGTCAAAAAGCTCTAGTGTTCTCTTGAATGACTCGTAGCCACCCTGGCGGTCATCGCGCGCATTGCGCAGGAAGGCTTGCATGTTGGTGTGAAATAACAGCTCGAACGGCTGTGTGTCGTTGGCAATGAGCTTCGTGACGAGTGCTTCCGCAAGCACCAGGTCTTCCTCGGCCTTCGTGATGCGTGCCAGCTTGAAGGCGTAGTTGAACAGGTCGGCTTCGCTCTGCTGAAAGCCCGTCGAGAACCGGTCGACGAGATCGCGCAGCAGCGGTTCCGCTTCCTCGTTGCGACCTGCATCGGTCAGCATCAGCGCATAGGCTTCCTCGCCGATGTCCACGAGTGCGGGGTTACCGATGTCGGCCGCCATCCACGGATCGAACACTTCCAGCGCCCGCTTCAAGTCACGACGGAAGTAGAAGTTGCGCCCGATCGCGTAGCTGGTTGCCGCGGCAATGTCGGGTTCTGTCTCTCGGTTATCAAAAACCTCACGCCAGCGACTCATCATCAGGCCAGATAGTCGCTCCGAGTCTTCGTCGCCACCGAACGCGCGTTGCAAGACGTCGGAATAGGCCTGTTGCGCGCCGAGGTTGGCCTCGGAGCGTTCCCACTGCCACTGGGCGCGCTCTAGCGCCTGTGTCGCGCGATCGGCTTCCTGCTGCGCCGCATTGGCGAAGGTCAGGCTGGCGGCGAGGCCACCCGTCAACGCAAGTACAAACGCGGATGCCAGGGCCGAGGCGAGGGGCGCACGGCGTATGAGCTTGCCAAGCCGGTGTAGCCGGCCGCCCTTGCGGGCGGCGACCGGGCGCTTCTCGATCCAGTTCCCAATGTCATCGGCCAGCGCATCAACGGAGCCGTAGCGTTCTTTAGCGTCCGTAGCCAGTGCGCGGCGCATGATCGCCGCAAGATCAGCGTCGTCTATCGAATCGATTGCCATGCCGCCGTCGGGCTGGCGCTCGGGGCGCGCTGCCGTGACAAGAACGTGGAGCAAGATGCCCAGCGCAAATACATCGGTCTGCGCGCTCAACGCCTCGCCACGCAGCTGTTCGGGTGCGGCCCAGGCGAGCGTCAGCGGGCCCGCGCCCGTCGCGTCATCCTCGAGACTCGACGCGATCCCGAAATCGATGAGCCGCGGCTGTCCACGGCTGTCTACGAGGATGTTCTGGCTCTTGAGGTCACGGTGCAGGATCAGTTTGTTGTGCGCGTGTCGGACGGCTTCACAGACCCGCCGGAAAAGCGCCAGCCGATCGTGACGATCGAGTCCGGTGTCGCGCACGTAGGCGTCAATCGGGGCGCCGTCGACGTATTCCATGGCCATGTAGGGCCGGTGGTCGTCAGTCTCACCGCCATCCACGATGCGCGCGATACCCGGGTGCTCCATGAGGGCCAGCCGACGCCGTTCTGCGTCGAAGCTGTCCGAGCGGGCGGCGCCCTGCATGAGCTTGAGTGCGACCGTTTGTTCGTAGCGACCGTCGGCGCGTTCCGCACGGTACACCTCGCCCATGCCGCCGCGCCCGATGAGGGCATCAATGCGCCAGGGCCCCACTTGCTGGCCGCTGGCGAGCGCGGGCTCTGGTACATCGTCTGCGTCGGGCAACGAGGTGCGCATGAATCCCGCGGGTGCCGTGCGTGCCACAAGGCGATTTGCGGCGGCGAGTTGCTCGGAGTCGTTGCAGGCCGAGGCGAGAAACGCGTCACGCATGTCGGCGTGGAGCGTACCGGCGTGTTCGGCCGCCTCGGTGATCTTCTTCCAGTTCAGCACGGTCAGACCCTTTCTTTTTCTTGTCGGCCTGAGTCCCTCATGTTCCGGGGCCGCCGTCAAGGCAGCCGCGGCGTGCTGGCGTCAGGCCACGGCGCGCAGGCGCAGTCGTGACTCGAGGATCGGCTGGATACGCCGCTCGGTCTCGGCAAGGTCCCAGTCAAGCCCCAGTCCCGACAGGTCTGTCACTTCGAGGCCCTGCATCCCACAGGGATTGATGCGTGCGAAGGGCTCGAGGTCCATGTCGACGTTGAGGGCCATGCCGTGATAACTGCAGCCGCGTCGGATGCGCAGGCCGATACTCGCTACCTTGCGGCCTTCGACGTACACGCCCGGCGCATCGCGGCGCGCCTGGGCCTCGATACCTGCGTCGGCCAGCAGCTCGATCACGCTGTCTTCGAGTGCACTGACAAGTGCGCGTACACCGAGCCCGGCGCGGCGCACATTGAGAAGTGGGTAAATCATGAGCTGGCCTGGCCCGTGATAGGTCACCTGACCGCCGCGGTCGATTTGCACGAGCGGAATGTCGCCGGGCGCCAGCACGTGCTCGCGGCTGGCGGCCATGCCCAGCGTGAAGACGGGTGGGTGTTCGCAGAACCAAAGCAGGTCGGTCGCGTCCGGCCCGCGCGCGTCGGTGTAGGCCTGCATTCGCCGCCAGAGCGGCTCGTAGTCCTGCCGCCCCAGCGATTCGACACCGTAGGCTTCGCTCACAACGCCATGACGACCTGGTCGTCGGCCGTCAGTGCCTCGTAGATGGCGTCGAGCTGCGCTTTGCTTTCGGCTGTGATCTCTATCGTCACCGACAGGAAGCCACCGTTGCGGCTCTCGCGCGATGCTACCGACAGCGGCGCCTTGTCGCCCGTGTGGGCGCGCACAAGTGCTGTCGCGTGCGCTTCGAAATCCGCATCGTTGCGACCCATCACCTTGATGGGAAAGGTCGTCGGGAATTCGAGGAGCGTATCTTCGCCGTCGTCGCTCATGCGTCTGCCTTCAGTGCCTGGTAGCCCGTGAACAGTGTTCGCCATACCGGTCCGGCCTCGCCGTCGCCAACAGGCGCCCCGTCCAGGTCAGAGATGGGCATGATCTCACGCGTGCTCGACATGATGAGAATCTCGTCGGCGGCCCGGAACTCGTCCATGTTCACGCGACGCGTTTCGACGGGTACGCCACAGCGTCCCGCGACTTCAACCGTCAGCGCCCGCGTCACACTGGGCAGAACGCGGGCGTCCTCGACCGGAAGCGCCAGCGTGCCGCCGGTGACGCAGCCAACGGCGCTCGTGGCGCCCTCGATGAGCTCACCGTCGCGCTCCAGGATGGCCTCGGCCGCGCCGGCCTCACTGGCCAGTTGTTTGGCGAGAACATTGGCCAGTAGCGACGTCGATTTGATGTCGCAACGCGCCCAGCGCTGGTCGGGCAGCACGATGGCTGACAGGCCGTTGGCATAGGCGTCGGCGTCGATGGGTGCCAGCCGGTTCGACATCGCAAAAAGATGGGTCTGCGGTGCGTCGGGGAAACGATGATCGCGGCCTTCGAGGCCCACGCGCGTCAGCTGCAGGTACAGCGACTGGTTGCCGCCGCCATTGGCTTCGATAACGGCCATGAGCGCAGCGGTGATGTCTTCGATGCTGCGGCCCAGTGGCAACCGGATCTCGTCACAGCTGCGCGCGAGTCGCCGCAGGTGTTTATCGAGCCCGAGCGGCTTGCCGTCGTAAACGGGCATGACTTCGTAGATCCCGTCGCCGAAGAGATACCCGCGGTCTAGCGGCGAAATGCGCACGTCAGCGAGGGGCTTGAGCTGCCCCTCGTGCCATGCGTGTTCGAGTGCCTGCGCCACGCCGTGACCTCAGTTGAACCAGAGCCGAACTTCGTCGGTCATGCGCTTCCAGAGGCCACCGCGCTCGACAGAGCCGAGCAGCTGTACGGGCGCGCTTGTAAGCTCTTCGCCGTCGAGGGCAATGCTGACCCGACCAACCTCGACGCCCTGTTCGAGCGGCGCGTAGAGCGTGCGACGGACGGTCAGCGTCGGCGCGAGTTCATCCCAGGCGCCGCGCGGCACCGTGACGAACAGGTCCCGCGCGAGGCCCAGCGGCACGGCGTCGGCATCGCCTTTCCAGACCTTGGCGTTGTCGATGGCGGCGCCAGCAGCATACAGCTGTCGCGTTTCGAAAAAGCGGAAGCCGTAGTTGAGTAACGCGCGGCTCGCATCGGTGCGTGCGCGATCGCTCACTGTGCCCATCACCGCCGAGATCAGCCGCATGTTGCCGCGTTGCGACGAGGTCACGAGGCACCAGCCTGCGGCGTCGGTCCGGCCCGTCTTCATGCCATCAACACCGTCGGAGCCGAGCAGCTTGTTGCGGTTGCTCTGTGTAACACCGTCCCAGGTGTAGGACTGCTGGCTGTAGCGATAGTACTGGTCGGGAAACTCACGAATGATCGCTCGCGCTAGCTGGGTCATGTCGCGGGCTGTGGAGAACTGGTTTTCAGCGGGCAGGCCGTGCGCGTTGCGAAACGACGTCGACAGCATGCCGAGCTCACCCGCGAAGCCGTTCATGAGATCCGCGAATACCGACTCAGTGCCAGCGACATGCTCAGCCAGTGCCACGCTGGCATCATTGCCCGACACCACGATCATGCCCTGGAGCAGATTCTCAACGGTTACCCGGCTGCCCAGGCGCGCGTACATCGTCGACGAGCCGCCCTGGCCGGCGGCATGTGCGCGCTCGCTAATGATCACTTCATCGGTCAGCGCGATCTGACCCCCCTTCAGGGCCTTGAATACGACATAGGCCGTCATGAGTTTGGTCAGGCTTGCAGGCTCGACCTGCAGATCGGGGTTCATCGCGGCCACGGCGGCGCCGCTGTTGGCATCGATGACGAGATAGCTCGATGCATTGAGCGCGGGCGGCGCCGGCGTCGGCATGCGGTTGGCCCAGGTGCTGGCGGCCATAAGGCTCAGGCCGGCCAGAAGCGTGATCAGACGGGTGGCGTATTGGGTCATGGGTCTCGAAGGGCGCGGAAAAGCGCGCATTATTTCACAGGGCTGGACGGCGTGCCGATCGTCTCGGCGCCACAGGTGAGACCGCGCGGCTAAGCGGCTGTTCCGGGCCTACTGCGGACTGGCCGTCGTCGCATCGACGAGGCGGATATCGCGGATGCCGATGCCCGCAAGCAGCCCGCTGATCCGGTCGAAGCTGGCGACGTCGCCGATGGGGCCAACACGGACCCGGAACACGGCGCCATTGTCGGTCTCGGCCTGCGCGAGGAAGGCGTCCTCGACGCCTGCGTCGGCCAGTTGCCGCAGTCGTCGCTCCGCGTTGCCACGCTGCGCGAAGGCGCCCACCTGCATGAACAGCGGTTCGCCCGGGGTGCTGGCCGTGGTGGGTGACTTGGGCTTGGGCGTATCAAACTCAAGGGCTTCGACCTCGACCAGCGCGGTTCCGGCATCCACCATGTCGAGAGCCGTCGCCGCTGCGTAAGACAGGTCGATGATGCGGTTGTCGACGAACGGACCCCGGTCATTGACCCGAACGACGATGGAGCGGCCATTGCCGAGGTGGGTAACGCGGACCCAGGTGGGCAGCGGCAGGGATTTGTGTGCCGCCGTCATGGCGTGCATGTCGTACACCTCGCCCGACGAGGTACGGCGGCCATGGAATTTTCGGCCGTACCAGCTCGCGACACCGCGTTCGCGGTAGTCCTCTGCCGTGTCGCTGACGTAGTAGCGCTGTCCGGCAACTTCGTAGAAGCGCGGATTACCGTAGCGGCTTAGTGGTTCGGGGCCGGGCACGCGGCTGGAGGGTGTGACGCCCGGGTCGCTGCGGGGCGGGCCATCGCCGGCCTCAAACGTACTGCAACCGGCGAGCGTTGCCACGACCAGCAGCGGCGCGAGCCGCTTCATGGTGTTGCGGCGACCTCGCTGGCGTGTCGCGCGGCCGCGATCTCGTTACCGAGCTGCCAGACGGCCATGGCGTACATGGTGCTGCGGTTGTAACGCGTGATCACGTAGAAGTTGTGGAAGCCGACGTGCAGCTCTCGACCCGCGTCGCCCTCGAACACGATGACGCGTGCTGAGTCGCCCGCGAGCGCCGCGGCATCGAACTTCAGGCCCTGTTCGCGCAGCGCGCTGATGTCGATCGGATCCGCCAGCTTGTTCTCGGCGGGCAGCGCGAGGCTCGCGTCGTCTGCCAGTGACGCCGACGTTACAACGGGTGCCCCCGGCTTCCAGCGGTGGCGCCGGAAGTACTCGGCGACACTGGCGAGCACGTCGTCCCAGTTGTTGAACAGGTCCTTGCGACCGTCGCCGTCGCCGTCATCGGCGTAGGCGCGGTAGCTTGAGGGTATGAACTGCGGTGCACCCATGGCGCCCGCGTAGGAGCCCAGCGCCGTGCGTGGGTCGATGTCTTCCTCGCGCGCCAGTTGCAGGAATTGACCGAGCTCTTTTCTGAAGAAGTTGGCACGCGGCGGGTAGTCAAAACCCAGCGTCACAAGCGCATCGAGTACGCGGTGTTTGCCCGTAATGCGGCCGTAATAGGTTTCGACGCCAATGATGCCGACGAGAATTTCGGCCGGCACGCCCGTGTCCGCGCTGATGCGTTCGATGGCGTCCGCATGCTCGGCCCAGAAGGCCACGCCCGCCTTGACGCGCTTCGGCTGGATAAAGATGTCGCGGTACTCGTGCCAGGGCTTGGTGCGTTCCGCAGGGCGGCGCATGGCCTCAAGGATGCCCTCCTGCACTTCCGCTTCGCCCAGCAGCACAACGAGCTCCGTGCGATCGAAGCCGTGTTGCTCGACCATCTCGTCGATGAAGGCACTGACGTCGTCACGACTGGTGTCGATGGCGTTGGCGCCGGCGGCACAGAGCAGGGCAAGGGTGGCAATCAGCAGGCGGAAAGTTGAGTGCATCGCGTCGTCGTCCTCCGTGGTCAACGCGGCAGCAAACGCTTGTGCGTCTGTATGGACATGAGAATACCGAATGCCCCGAGCAGGGTCACCATGGAGGTGCCGCCGTAACTGATGAGCGGCAGCGGCACGCCAACGACGGGCAACAGCCCCGTCACCATGGCCGTGTTGACGAGGACGTAGACGAAGAAGGTGAGTGTCAGGCTGCCCGCGAGCAGTCGCGAAAAACTGTCGGGCGCCTGGCTTGCGATGTACAGGCCGCGACCGACGACAAACAGGTACAGCAGCATCAGTGTCATCACGCCGAGCAAACCAAACTCCTCGCCGATGACAGCGAAGATGAAGTCGGTGCTGCGCTCAGGCAGGTACTCGAGCTGCCCCTGCGTGCCGTTGGTCCAGCCTTTTCCGAACAGCCCCCCCGAACCGATCGCAATCTTTGACTGGATGATGTTGTAGCCCGCGCCCAGCGGGTCGCTCTGCGGATCAAGCATCGTCAACACGCGCTGGCGCTGGTAGTCCCGTAACTGTTGCCAGAGCAGCGGCAGTGCGGCACCGATGATCGCGCCGATGGCGATGATGACGCGCAGTCTGAGCCCGGCCAGCAGCACCACGATGGCGCCCGACGCACCGATGAGAATCGCCGTGCCGAGGTCCGGTTGGCGCGCGATCAGCAACACGGGCGGCAGGATGATGGCCGTGAGTGCCACGAGCGACATGAGGTTGGGTGGCAGACTGCGCGTGTAGAGGTAAGCCGCAGCCGCCATGGGCACGGCGATCTTCATGATCTCCGAGGGCTGGAAGCGAAAGCCGATGTCGATCCAGCGCTGTGCGCCTTTACCCGTCGAACCCGCGACAAGCACTGCGAGCAGCAGTATGAGTCCCAGCGCGTAGCCGGCCCAGGCCCAGCGTCTGTAAACCACGGGGGGGATCTGCGCGAGCGTGATCATCGCGATCAATGCCACGCCCAGCCGGACTGCCTGCGCCATGGTGCGGGCCGAGCTCTGACCCGTAGCGCTGTAGAGCACGAACAGACCGAAGGCACACAGCAGCAACACGCCGGCGAGCAGCGGCGGGTCGATGTGCGCCCGCGCGAACCATGTTGTGGTCGTGGGGTTGGTGCCGCGTTGCAGCTGCGCTTCCTCGCGGAACATCAGCGATTGAGCCAGGCGTCAGTGAGCGCGCGTGCAATGGGTGCGGCTACGGTGGAGCCGCTGCTGCCGTTCTCGATGATCACGGCCACGGCGATACGTGGCGCCTCGACGGGCGCGAAGGCCACGAACAGGGCGTGGTCCTTGAGCCGCTCGTCGAGCTCGAGCTCGTCGTATTCCTCTTCCTGCGCCACGCTAAACACCTGCGCGGTGCCGCTCTTGCCCGCGATGTCGTACTGGGCACCGCGCCCGGCCGCGAAGGCCGAACCGCGCACGGACTGCAGCACGTCCTCCATGGCTTCGACGACATGCACCCAGGCGTGTTCGTCCGCGTGACCCACGGCGGGCAACAGTGAATGTTCGTACTCCGTGCTCGCGCCCGTGAGCTGGTCCTCATCACGCAGCGTCAGTTGCGGTGCCGCGCGTTGACCGCGCATGGCGATCGCCGCGGTGGCGTGCGCGAGTTGCAGCGGCGTGGCCAGCATGTAGCCCTGGCCAATCGAGGCGATGACGGTTTCGCCCGGAAACCAGACCTGGTCGGCTCTGCGCCGGAACGACTCCCGCTTCCAGGCCCGCGACGGCACAATGCCGGCCTTTTCGCCGGGAATCTCGACACCCAGTGTGGCACCGAGACCGAACTGCACGAGGAAGTCGTGCATGAGGTCGATGTCCATGTCCTGGGCAAGTTGATAGAAGTACACGTCACAGGACTGCGCGATGGCCTCGGACAGGTCGACGATGCCATGACCCTCGGGTTTCCAGTCGCGGTAGCGGTGCGTGGATCCGGGCAGGCTGAAATGGCCCTCGCAATGCGTCACGCGTGTGGCCGTCGTGCGGCCGCTGACGAGCGCGCCGTAGCCAAGAATGGGCTTGATCGTGGAGCCCGGCGGGTATTGCCCCGAGATTGCGCGATTGAACAATGGGCGATCGAGATCGGCCTGCAGAGTCGCGAATGCGTTGGTGCCCATGCCGCGCGCAAACGCATTGGGATTGAACGTCGGCGCGCTGGCCATGGCCAGGATTTCGCCGTTCGTCGGGTCGAGCGCGACGATGGCACCACGTTGGCCCTCGAGCTCGGTCTCGGCGAGCCGTTGTAACTCGAGGTCCAGCGTCAGGTAGACATTGCGTCCGGGCTCGGGTTCGGTGCGTGGCGCGTAGGAATGCGCCCGACCTTCGGCCGTGGTCACGACTTCATTGTGGCCCACCGTGCCGTGCAGCAGGTCTTCATAGGTCAGCTCGATGCCCGTCTTGCCGATCTGCGCCGTGCCTGCGTAATTGGTCGTGTCGACGCGATCGAGGTCTTGCGCGCTCAGCCGGCCGACGTAGCCGATGACGTGCGCGGCAAGGTCGCCGTGCGGGTAGTCGCGCACCAGTCGCGCGCGAATGTCGATGCCACGGAAGAAGGGGCGCAGCCGCGCAAACTGCGCGATGGCCGCGTCGTCGAGCCGCTCGGCCAGGGTTACCGGGTTGAACGAGGCGCTGCGTCGAATGCGGTCGCGAATCTCATCACGGTAGTCGCCATTGACGAGCCCGGCCTCGATGAGGGCGTCGAGGGCGTCATCGATGTCATCAACCTGCTCGGGGATCATCTCGAGCTGATAGGCAGGCAGGTTTTGCGCCAGCACGTTGCCATTGCGGTCAAGAATCAGCCCGCGCGTGGGCGGCGCCGCCTCGATCCGGATCCGGTTGCCCTGTGACAGGTCCGCGTAGTGCTCGTGCTCAATCACCTGCAGCTGCGTGAGCCGCGCGACGACAACGCCGCTTGCGCACAGCACAAAAATGACGGCTACGAACAGTCGGCCCAGAAAGATGCGCTGTTCGGCAACCGTGTCGCGGATTGCCTGGAGGTTTGCCATACGTCGCGGTCGTGGAAGGACGGCCCCAGTATAAGGCCGTCGGGCGCGCGCTTCAGTCGCTGCTGCGTCGGCCGAGCCGCGCGCGGTCCAGGAGGGTCAGCAACAGGGGCCAGACGATCGCGTTGCTGGCCAGTGGCCAGAGGTAGAAGGCCGCCCCAATATCATTGCCCGTGGCGCCGTTGATCCAGAACATCACGAACTGGTAGATGGCCGTAAAAACTGCGGTGAGCAGCATGGTCTGCCAGATCGGCACGAGCATAAGCCGCAGGTGCAGCTTGAGCGGCAGGTAGCAGCAGAGCACGAGTGCCAGCACGTGCTGGCCCAGCGGCGTACCCTGCAAGGCATCGAGCAGCAGCCCGGCCACGACGGCCTGGACGAGCACGAGCCGCTGCGGGGTGTGGATCCCCAGGTAAATGAGCACGAGCGCGACCCAATCCGGCCGGGCGGGCGCCATCCAGCCTGGCAGTGGTTGTGCCGAGAGCCCGAGCGCAATAATCAGCGCCACGGGGCCGACCCAGGCGCGGTCCCTAGGTCCCGCCATCGTCGGTCGCCTCTTCGGTCTCGGTAGCGGCCGATTGGGGTGCCGCCGTCGGGGAGAGCAAGAGCACCTCGCGCATGCGCGTCAGCGCCGCCGCGGGGCTCGCGGTAACGCGCGCGAAGGCCTGCCGGGGCTGTTGCTCGACGGCCACGACCTCTGCCACGGGATAGCCGGCCGGGTAGTCTCCGCTCAGGCTGGTGGTGACCAGAAGATCGCCGACCTCGATGTCGGCATTGTTGGGCAGGAACCGAATCTCGAGCTGGTCGTAGTCGCCCGAGCCGAATGCGACCGTGCGCAGGCCGTTGCGCACCACCTCGACCTGAACCGCGTGCCCGGGGTCGCTGATGAGCAGTACCGTGGCGCTCACGGGACCGGCACGCAACACCTGGCCGACGACACCGTTGGCGTCGATGATGGCCTGGCGCTCGAACACGCCATCGTTGCCGCCCTTGTTAATGACGACGCGGTGGCGAAACGGGTCGGTGTCGACCTCGAGGATTTGCGCGACACGGACGCTGGCGCCGACGCGCGGTCGGGCGTCGAGCATTTCGCGCAGTCGATCGTTTTCGGCGCGGATGGCGTTGAGCTGCTGCAGACGCGCGTCGGCGAGCAGGCGCTCACGTTTGAGCCGGTTGTTTTCGCGGGCGAGCTCGGCGCGCGTTCGCGTTGCGTCGTCGCTCCAGTCGAGTAACTGCGCAGGCACGGCGACGGCTTCCTGAATGGGGTAGACGAGCGTCATGAGCACGGCGCGCGGCTTTTCAGTGAGCGTCGTGCGCTGGTCGACGAGCATCAGCAGCACCGCTGCCGCCGCACAAAGGAACGTGCGCAGGCCGAGCGCCGGCCCTGTGCTGACCCTGTGTACGCCTGGTGTGCCGGCCGGCATCTACCTTGCTGCGCCGCGGGGCTAGTTCAGCCCGAACACGGAGGGGCCGTACTCGTCCATGAGCTCAAGCGCGCGTCCGCCGCCGCGGGCCACACAGGTTAGCGGGTCGTCGGCGATGACGACGGGCAGACCTGTTTCTTCCATGAGCAGCTTGTCGAGGTCGCGCAGCATGGCGCCACCGCCCGTGAGCACGATGCCGCGTTCGGCGACGTCGGCGCCGAGTTCCGGTGGCGTCTGCTCGAGCGCTTCCTTGACCGCGCCCACGATGCCCTGCAGCGGCTCCTGCAGCGCTTCGAGGATCTCGTTGCTGTTCAGTGTGAAGCTGCGCGGCACACCCTCGGAGAGGTTGCGCCCCTTGACCGAAATCTCGCGCACCTCAGTGCCCGGGTAGGCTGACCCGATTTCGTGCTTGATGCGTTCGGCCGTGGCTTCACCGATAAGGATGCCGTAGTTGCGGCGCACGTAGTTCGTGATGGCCTCATCAAAGCGGTCGCCACCCACGCGCACAGAAGCCGCGTAGACGATACCGTTCAGTGAGATGACCGCAACCTCGGACGTGCCGCCACCGATATCGAGCACCATCGAGCCGCGTGCCTCGTGCACGGGCATGCCGGCGCCGATGGCTGCCGCCATGGGTTCGGCGATGAGGATCACTTTGCTCGCGCCCGCACCTTCGGCCGATTCCTGGATCGCGCGCCGCTCAACCTGCGTCGACCCATAGGGCACACAAATGAGCACGCGCGAGGGCGGTGTGAAGAAGCGGTTGCCGTGCACCTTCTTGATGAAGGTCTGCAGCATCTTTTCGGTGACCGTGAAGTCCGCGATGACGCCGTCCTTGAGCGGACGAATGGCGGTGATGTTGCCCGGCGTGCGGCCGAGCATGTTTTTCGCGTCCTGACCGACGGCCTCGACTCGGCGACCACCACTGCCGTACTCCTCACGGATCGCGACAACCGAGGGCTCATCGAGAACGATCCCCTCGCCGCGTACGAAAATCAGCGTGTTTGCCGTGCCCAGGTCGATGGAAAGGTCGTGCGAAAAATACCCAAGCAGGTTCTTGAACATGGTGTGGTGGGCCCAGCCCCCTGAAATTCCGGCAACTCTAGCAACGGGGGGGACAATCAGCAAGGCGCCGTGTATTCTTCCCGGCTTGCCGAAAAGCCCGTATTTCAAGGCGTCGGCAGGGCCGTTCCCGTCCCCGGGGCGGACAATCCCGGCGGGGTCGCCGGCACCCCGAACCGTTCACGAAATTCTCAGGGTTTGCGCCGATGAGCATAGGCAGCGACGACATCGAAAAACTGGCCGTTTTGGCTCGTCTGTCCTTCGAGGGCGATGAGCTCGGCGACATCACCGACAAACTGGCCTCCATTGTGGCCTTTGTCGACCAATTGGGCGAGGCCGACACGGCCAGCGTGACGCCGATGGCACACCCGCTGGACCAGGTGCAGCGGCTGCGCGCGGACGCACCAGACGCGGACATCGATCGCGCGCGACTGCAGGCCTGCAGTGACGCGACCGAGGACGGGCTCTACCTCGTGCCGAGGGTCATCGAATGACCGCGATGCACGAACTGACGCTGACCGGCATGCGCGACGGTCTGCGTGACGGCAGTTTCACGGCCCGCGAGCTCACGACCCACTTGCTGGCGCGTATCGAGGCCGCGCAATCGAGCCTGAACGCTTTCATTACGATGACTGCCGACGCGGCGCTGGCTGCGGCCGATGCCGCGGACGCACGCATCAGGGATGGCAGCGCGCGGCCGCTCGAAGGTCTGCCCATCGCGCACAAGGACATCTTCTGCACAGACGGTGTCCGCACCACCTGTGGCTCGCGCATGCTCGAAGACTTCGTGCCGCCCTACGACGCGACGGCCGTGGCGCTGCTCGCCGATGCCGGTGCGATCGTACTCGGCAAGACCAACATGGACGAATTTGCGATGGGTTCGTCGAACGAGACGAGCTTCTTCGGCGATGTTCACAACCCCTGGCGTGAAGGTCTGTCGCCGGGCGGCTCGTCGGGCGGTTCGGCCGCCGCTGTTAGCGCGCGTCTCGTGGGCGCTGCGACGGGCACCGACACGGGCGGCTCCATTCGTCAGCCCGCGGCGCTGTGCGGCATCACGGGTCTGAAGCCGACCTACGGTCGCATTTCCCGGTTCGGCATGATCGCCTTCGCGTCGAGCCTCGACCAGGCCGGCACGTTGACGCGTACGGCTGAGGACGCCGCATTGCTGTTGGGCGCCATGTCGGGCCTCGACCCGCGCGACTCGACGAGTGTCGACGCGCCCGTGGACGACTACGTCGCGGCACTGGATGCATCGCTCGAAGGCCTGCGCATTGGTGTCGTGCAGGAATTCATGGGCGAGGGACTCGACGCGGACTACGCCGTTGCCGTGCGCGCGGCGCTGGCCGAGTTTGAGGCGCGCGGCGCCACGCTCGTCGATGTGTCGCTGGGCAACATCGGGCTGTCCGTGCCCACCTACTACGTGGTTGCGCCCGCCGAGTGCTCATCCAACCTGTCGCGTTTCGACGGCATCCGGTTCGGCCACCGCGCCGACAATCCCGCCGATCTAGAAGACCTCTACCGCCGTTCGCGCGGCGAAGGTTTTGGCGCCGAGGTGAAACGCCGCATCATGACGGGTACCTACGTGCTGTCGGCGGGCTATTACGAAGCCTACTACCTGCAGGCGCAGAAGGTTCGTCGGCTCATCAGCGCCGACTTTGCCCGTGCGTTCGAAGAGGTCGACCTCGTGGTTGGCCCGACGACGCCGACGCCGGCGTTCGGCCTCGGCGAGAAGACCGACGACCCGATCACCATGTACTTGAACGACATCTACACGATTGGCGCCAACCTTGCAGGCCTGCCCGCCATGAGCGTGCCCTGTGGTTTCGTGAACGGCTTGCCTGCCGGGCTGCAGCTCGTCGCGCCCGCGTTTGGCGAGGGACGCATGCTCGCCGCTGCCCACCAGTACCAGCAGACCACCGACTGGCACCAGCAGGCACCGGAGGGCTGGTCATGAGCTGGGACGTCGTCATTGGCCTTGAGATCCACTGCCAGCTCGCCACGCGCAGCAAGATTTTCTCGGGCGCGCCGACCGCCTACGGTGCGGCACCCAACACGCAGGCCAACCTCATCGACCTGGGTTTCCCGGGTGTGTTGCCGGTACTCAACGCCGAAGCCGTGCGGCTGGCCGTGACCTTCGGCCTCGCCATTGGTGCCGACATTGCGCCGCGCTCCGTGTTTGCACGCAAGAACTACTTCTACCCAGACCTGCCCAAGGGTTACCAGATCAGTCAGTACGAGCTGCCCATCGTCAGTGGCGGCACCGTCGAGATTACGGGTGACGATGGCACGCTGCGGCGTATCAACGTGACGCGTGCGCACCTGGAAGAGGACGCAGGCAAGTCGCTGCACGAGAACTTCACGGACCAGAGTGGTATCGACCTCAACCGGGCCGGCACGCCGCTCATCGAGATTGTCTCCGAACCCGAGATCAGGTCGGCGCGTGAGGCCGCCGACTACATGCGTCGCGTGCACGAGCTCGTGCGTTACCTGGGCATCTCCGACGGCAACATGCAGGAAGGCTCGTTCCGCTGCGACGCCAACGTGTCGCTGCGCAAGTCACCCGACGCGCCGCTCGGCACGCGCACGGAAATCAAGAACCTGAACTCGTTCCGTTTTATCGAGCGTGCCATTGAGCACGAGATCGAGCGCCAGGCCGATATCCTCGAGGCGGGTGGCAGCATCGTGCAGGAAACGCGGCTCTACGACGCCGACGCTGATGAGACGCGGTCTATGCGCAGCAAGGAGGCCGCCAACGACTACCGCTACTTCCCCGACCCGGATTTGTTGCCCGTCGTCATCGACGACGCCTTCGTCGACGGCGTACGCGACGCGATGCCCGAGCTGCCCGATGCCCGTAGAAAGCGTTTTATTGCTGACTACGGGCTGCGCGCGGAGGATGCCGACGTGCTCGTGGGGCAGCGACCCATGGCCGAGTACTTCGAGGCGGTGGCGGCCACGGCTGAGCCCAAGCTGGCCGCCAACTGGGTGCTCGGTGAGTTCACCGCGGCGCTGAACCGCGACGGGACCGCGGTCGCCGATGCGCCCGTCGATTCATCCGGTCTGGCGAGTCTGTTGGCGCGCATCACCGACAAGACCATTTCGGGCACCGCAGCCAAGCAGGTGTTCGAAGCCATGTGGGCTGGTGAGGGCGATGCTGACAGCGTCATCGATGCCAAAGGCCTGCGACAGATCACCGACTTGGGCGCTATCGAGGCCATGGTCGATGAGGTGATCGCCGCCAGTCCCGAACAGGTGCAGCAGTTCCGCGACGGTAAGGAAAAGGTCATCGGCTACCTCGTGGGGCAGGTGATGAAAGCCAGTCGCGGCAAGGCCGATCCGGCCGAGGTCAATCGCGTCTTACGCGACAAGCTCAGCGGGGGCTGAATGGCCAGGCCGCACAAGGACGCCCTCGTCAACTTCCTGTTCGACGCGCTGCCCGTGCGCGGCGTCGCTGTCCAGTTGTCGGCGCAGTGGCGCGAGCTCACTGCGCTGCATGCCTACGTGCCGGTGGTGCGGGAAGCGTTGGGCCAGGCCGTTGCTGCCTCGGCCATGATCGCAAGCACCATGAAATTCGAGGGCATGCTCACCCTGCAGCTCTCTGGGCAGGGGTCGCTGGGCATGCTCATCGTGCAATGCACCGACCAGCTGCAGGTACGCGGCATGGCCGGTGAGCTCGAGTCCGATTTGCCCGCAGAGGATTTCGCCGACCTCATTCGCGCGGGCCGCCTTACGCTGACGGTCGATACACGTGACGCACGGGACCGTTACCAAGGGATCGTCGCCATCGAGGCGCCGACGCTTGCGGGCAGCCTCGCAGGCTACTACCGCGAATCGGCGCAGCTTGGCGCCCACTTCGTGTTGCACGCCGACGGCGATCACGTCACCGGGCTCATGTTGCAGCGCATGCCCGACGGCGGCGAGATCGACGAAGACGACTGGCGCCGGATCTGCCTCATGGCGGACACGCTGACGCACGCAGAGACGGCCGAGGGTGTCGATAACGGGCTGCTGCATCGTCTGTTTTCCGAGGACGACCTGATTGCCTACGAGGCGCGATCTGTCGTGTTCCACTGCCGTTGCAGTCAGCAACGCGCCGAACGCGCGCTTGAAATGCTGGGTGAGTCCGATGCCAGGCAATTGCTCGAGGAGCGCGGCGGCGAGATCGAAATCGTTTGCGAGTTCTGCAACCGCAAGCGTACGCTCGACGCCGTCGATGTCGCGCGCTTGTTTAACCCCGCCGCCATCGACGGCGATTCGGCTGTGCACTGACCAGGCCCGCTGGCGGGCGAGGAGACTTTGATGAGCGAACATATCGACCCCACCCGCGATCAGTTCAACGCCTTCAAGGACCTGCCTCGAGACACGCCGATCCTTATGCTCAACCTGATTCGCTACCGCGAGGTGGCCGACTACGGCGACGGGTCTGGTGACGTTTCGGGTGCCGAGGCCTACCGTCGCTACGGCAAGGAGAGCGGCCCGATCTTCGCGCGGGTTGGCGGCAGCATTGTCTGGCGGGGCCGCCCCGAGATTGTGTTGACCGGTCCGAGCGACGAGATCTGGGATGCGGCGTTCATCGCGCGCTATCCGCACGCGGGCGCCTTCTTTGAGATGGTGACTGACGCCGACTACCAGGTCGCCGTCAAACACCGCACCGCTGCTGTCGCGACGAGCCGTCTGATCCGCATGGCCGAGATCGACGGCGATAACGCCACCTTCGCCTGAGCCCTGTTGCAGCTTGCCGCTGCGGCGGCTAAGGGGTAACATCGCGCGTTTATATAAGTATATCTTTATATATCGATCACCAAATATAGATTACGCATGTCCTGGCCCTTCGATACCGTGCAAACCGCGCTGCGCGCCGCCGCTGACCCCACGCGTCTGCGGCTGTTGTCGCTGTGCGCGGCTGGCGAGCAGACCGTTGGCGATCTCGTCGACGTTCTGGGTCAGTCGCAACCGCGCGTGTCCCGGCATCTGAAGATCCTCTGCGATGCGGGCCTGCTCGAGCGCTTTCGCGACGGGCAATTCGTGTATTTCCGTGTCCCCATGGCTGGCCCGGCGCACGCTGTGGCCGCGGCAATTCTGGGCCTCATCAACGATCGCGATGACGTTATCGATACGGACAACGAATCGCTGGACCGCGTTTTAGGCGCGCGTCAGGCCGACGATGCAGACCCGTTGTTGCGGCGGTTCAATCGTCTGGTACTCGATGTCTTCCTGAGCCACCCCGTGGGTGATCTGCTCGATATCGGTGTGGGTAATGGTGCCGTACTCAAGTTGCTCGCCGGTCGTGCCAAGAGCGCGTTTGGCGTCGACATTGACCTGCAATCGCGTCGCGAGGCGCGCCGCGCTGTGGCCCGCGCCTCACTGGCCAACTGCACCGTGCGCCCTGGCGACATGTATGCACTGGACTTCGACGATGCACGCTTCGATACGGTCGTACTCGACTGCGTGCTGCTGGATGCGGCCGAGCCTGAGCGTGTCGTAGCCGAGGCACTTCGCCTGTTGCGACCTGGCGGGCATCTGCTGGTGACGGAGTACGTTGCCATCGGTCACGGCGCCGCTGCCACCGAACGGCTGATCGCGACTCTGGCGGATCACGGCGTGCGCTGCGGTCCCGTGCGTCATGCGACGGATGCACAAGGGCGTCATCTCGTGGCGCTGGCCGGTCCGGAACACAACAATGAGAGGGTCTCCGCATGACGATAGCCGGTGCCGTGCCGATAGCGACGTCTGGTGATGATGCGATCAGCGTGTCGTTTGAGTTTTTCCCGCCCGCCACCGAGAAGCTGGCAGAGCCGCTCTGGGCGTCGCTGCAGCGCCTTGCGCCGCTAAACCCGCGGTTTGTGTCGGTGACTTACGGCGCTGATGGCTCAACGCGTGAGCGCACGCACGACGTGGTTCGACGTGTGCTCGGTGAGACGGGCCTGACGCCGGCGCCGCACCTGACCTGTGTCGGTGCAAGCCAGGCCGAGGTGGATGCCATCGCGCACCAGTACCTCGAAGACGGTGTGAAGCACATCGTCGCGGTGCGTGGCGACCCGCCGCGCGGTGCAGAACGTTATGAAGCGCATCCCGACGGCTATGCCTATGCCGCCGACCTGGTTGCCGGTCTGCGTCGAATCGGTGACTTCGATATCTCCGTTGCGGCTTACCCCGAGGTGCATCCCGAAGCGGGCTCGGCGCAGTCGGATCTCGACAACCTCAAGCGCAAGGTCGATGCGGGTGCCAATCGCGCCATCACGCAGTTCTTCTTCTCGGCCGATCACTACCTCAGATTCCGTGACGCCTGCGCGGACGCCGGCATCACGGTACCCATCGTTCCCGGGATCCTGCCCATCACGCGCTTTTCGCAGATGCTGCGTTTTGCGGGGATGTGCGGCACCGATGTGCCCGAATGGCTGCATGAGCGTTTCGCGGGGCTCGACGAGGATCCCGATACGCGCAACCTCATCGCGGCGAGCGTCGCCATTGATCTCGTCAACCAGTTGCACGCAGAGGGCGTCAACGACTTTC
>ERZ1740065.41-NODE-41-length-55299-cov-11.290511_pt1 | contig 55299 bp, 77 predicted proteins | sample MGYA00581738_ERZ1740065 | MGnify/ENA primary metagenome ERZ1740065 (study PRJEB43018, sample SAMN04849749) | marine metagenome | isolation source: floating plastic debris | place: Pacific Ocean | collected 2008-09-01 | study: EMG produced TPA metagenomics assembly...
CGGCCTTCGAAGCCGAGGGTTGGGAGTTCGAACCTCTCCGAGGGTGCCAAATTTCTTAACAATTTCAAAGAGCTACATAGCAACCATACTCAGGCAAAAGAGTTGGTTGTCACAACGGTTGTCAGGTTTTTGCTCGCCGTCGATAATCTTCAAGCTTTGCGATCGCACTGCTTGCCATGCGATTTGTACGTGCCAAGTAAGTGTCAATGATGCGCGCAACACGGTCGACAGAGTGACCGCTAATCGTTGCGATCTCCGGGATCTCACAGCCAGCTTCAGCCATGCGCGTGATGCCAGTTCCGCGAAGGTCGTTGAATGTTAAATCGGTGATCCCTGCAGCCACAGAAATCTTGTTCCACTCTGTGCGGAATCCGTCGCCTGGGTACTTCCAAGGTTTACCTCTTTTGCCAGTGAGAATGGTCGTTGCTCGCTTCGGTGTTTCGTGCAAAGCAGCGCATAGTAAAGCTGTACAAGGAACCATAATTGGCTTTGCAGTTTTGTTCTGCCTGAGAGTGATGCAGGAGCCGTCAAATTGCGTCCAGGAGAGGCGAATGAGATCACCCTGACGTTGCACTGTGTCGAGGGCTAGGCGCAGCGCTAGGGCCATCTCTGGCGTGGCATGGGCAAGGAATGCTTCTATGTGCTCGTCTTCCCAAATCTTGTCAGCACGATCACCGGTGTACAACTGGCCAAGATTGCGTGCGTGGTTGATGCCGATCTCGCCATTGTCGTAAGCCACAGACAGAACACGCCGAAGGAATGCAACGCGGTAGTCTGCCTGTCGTGGTCCGATTTCTTTAGCAATCTTATCGCGCCATTGCCGTAGGTCTTTTCGTATCCGCTTGTCTTCGAAAACTTCAATCGGCGCATTGCCAAACTTGTCTAAGACTTTGTCCGCGTTTCTGCGGTGATCAATCTGCGTGCGCGGACTTAGTTCGCTGAAAACTGAGGATTGAAAATACTGCTCAACAAGCGCGTGAATAGTGCCGGTGGGCACGCGGTTAACGTCGAACTCGCTTGCTGCTGCGTAACTTGCAGCAAACGTCGGCGTACCTGGCTCACCTTCAATCTTTTTGCCGGTCTTCCTGTGGTAGCGATGGAAGTTAATCGTGCCGTCTGCAAGTCTCTTTTTGACGACCTTGATATGTTTGAATCGTTGCAGCATTTTTGTCAGCTGGCGCGCTTCCACGCATCGTAAGCGCTGCCGTCCTCATCTGAGTTGTCTATGCCGCTCAGCTTATTTAAAGCACGGTCGATCGCCAACTTATCGTAGCGTTTTGTCCCCGCTATTGGTCCAGGCATGCGGCCATCCTTGACCCATGCCGTGAATCCAGATGGGGTGAGGCGGCAGTACTCTGCCGCTTCGTGGACTGTCATTAAGCGAGGTTCCATCTACTCAGCCTCTTGTTAGGCGGCGGTTATTGGCCCAGGGCCGTATCGCAAATCTTCTCAATCTCACGGAGCTTTTCAGACGGTGTGTCGGCGTTGCCTATCTCGCGCCACCCGCGGATCTGTCTCAATGCTCTCTTGTACTTGATGTAATCCCGATAAATCTGATCGCCGTTCTCTGTCATTTTCCGATCTCTTTCATCACTGTCGAACAGATAAGCGTGGTCGTCACACGCCAGCAGTCCAACTCCATCACTGTACTTGGCAGGATTTCTGCAGAAATCGCATTTAGGTGACTCCAACAACTTGCCGAGCAGCCATCTTGGGATCCTCCAGAGCACTACGGAACTCCAGGCCCACTCAGAATAATTGAGAAGTCTTTCTGGCCCTTGGGCCGCATAGTGTTCACGCTCTTGCACTCGTGGCACCAGTAGCCGTATCGAGGCGGCATCAGCATCGAAACCTTGCCGCACGGTAATTCGTGGCCGCAGCTGGTGCATTCCCAAGGATCATCAAAGCTTTTCGGTCTCTTATATTCGCTCATCACTCACTCTTTCTCTTCGCGCTGCTTCAGCATGGCGTCTGCGTACTCGTAGGCAACGATCGACGCGTTTTCAGGATTCCACTCTTCATCAGCGTCAGAGGATAAGAATGCAGCCAATGCTTGGCCTGCAAACCAATCACGCAAATCCATGCCCGGAGTTCCCCACTGCTCAGCAGTTTCTAACGTTGGGAACGCGTAAGGATTTTCTGGCTTATCTGTCATCACTCTTTCTCTTCTGGTGGAGGGGGAATCCAGAACCAGCCGCCTTGCTGTTCTATTTGGTCGTAGGTTTGGGCAGCGCACGGATCAGAAAGGCCGTATGGGTTGACTTCAATAAGCATGGGCTGATCAGTCGACCTGCCAACATGTACGTCAAACACAAGCTCGTTCAACTCTGTCTCTGGGACGATCACTGATTGAAAAAATGCATCAATCTTCTTCCACGTTTCCGCACGCCACTCTTTGTCCAGAAATGAACTGAGCGGCCTGTCATAGAAGTACTGCGTTGCTGCCTGAAGTTGTCCTCCAGTCACGAAACAACGAACTTCTAACTCTGGCATGAAGTGCTGAACCTTCCTCAGCGCAATAAAACAAGGACGGTCCGCATTCTTGAAAACGGTTAAATCGTCCATGGTGCGATCGCTGGAGATCAGCCAGGTTAATGCCTGTCGGCCTGCGCAGGTGATCGGTTTATCGATCACGTCCTTAGGTGACCGAGAGTTGAGACGAATGAAGCGAGATTGCCAATCACAAAGAGCGTCGACTTCGCGAGCCAATGGATCAAGCTTATCAATCCGATGGCCGTCGTGTGCGCCCCACATGACATCAACCAGTGAGAGATCAAGAGGAACAAGATCTGTTTCCATGCTGGCGGTGCGCCAAGCATCTGGCCACTTGTCAATGTACGACCACGAAACTCGCTCGTATGATCTCAAGCAGTTAGCACTGATTGCTTTGGTGTCTGGTGGTTGAATCTCCGGAATGATAAACATCTCTTCTCCACCTAGCTTTAGCGGGACTGCGACCATACCGGGTCTCCATTAAAACGACGCCAGCCTCTAAAGCCTGACTTCTTCTGATGTTTCTTTGGAACTATGTTCTTCGTGTACTTGCGTTTGGTGGTTGCTGCCTGCTTGCGGTCCTGGGGCGTCTTGGCGCCGTGGCATATGAAGCATAAGAGCTGAAGGTTATCGTCATCGTTCGTGCCTTGGCATTCTAATGACGTTATGTGATCAATGTGCCAGACCTCACCGGGCCTAATTCGCCTTTTGCAATTGTTGCAAACGCCATCGTGAGCGGCGAAGAAACGAGCTCTTTGTTGAGGCGTCCAAGATCGCCTCTTTTCCTTGTCGAATGGGCTTGTCATTTGTGTCTCGCAAAATCGCCATGAAACTGTTTTGCGGCGTGCTGGCGTGCCTTTGTGGCATCTTCGATAGAATCGAATAGACCAAGGTGCTGCATACGACCGTCTACTGTTATGAATGCACGCCATTTTCTCATCTGTTTGTGCCATGACACGCCCTTAACGCCCGACGTATTGTCGGATCGAATAGCTACGTTCATAAGGTTCTGAGAATGAGTTGCTGGGCGTAGATTTGACCATCTGTTGTCGGACGGGTCTGAGTTGATGTGATCAATCGAATGGTCAGGCCATATTCCAGTCATGTAAAACCAAGCTAGCCGATGAGCGTAATAGGCCTGCCTGAGTATATTAATTCGCACATATCCATTATTATTAGCGCAACCTGCAACAGCGCCATGTGAAACACCGGCACGGGCAGATCTCCATGTGAATTGCCCGGTTGTTGGATCGTATCGAACCTGTTGCTTCAGTCTTTCCAATGTCAACATTTTCGCCATAACGACCTTTAAACAAAACTAGCTTCGTAACTATCACCACATCTGGTGCATCTCATTATCGCGCGCCCTGTAGGATAACCCGGAACACGCCTGTAATTGTGAAGACCAAAAAAACAGAAGATATTTCTCCAGGACTTTTTAGCTGTCTCAGGCGGTTCCTCCACATAATACTCTGCACATTGAGGACAGCAGGCCCATAGAGCATCATCCCATTCTCTGTTGTGACGCTTGCAAACCTGTTTCACGGGTGCCTCTCTGGGATTGAAAATAATACGATTTCACTATCATCTTGTCGTCTGGATTGACCTGGAGAAGAAAACAGACGTCCTCCCATCCAAGTCCTTTCTGACGCATAACCTTGATCATGTGACGCATATACTTAGATAACTTCACGCAGCACTCTCGCTTTCCTTCAAAAGCTGATCGCAGCTCTCGATTCCCAACACCTTGCAAACCAGGTGCTCCACGCTCTCAAAAACACCAACAAGCTCTTTATGCTTGCTCTTGTTCTTGGCGATCGACTTAGGTGTCAGGATATAGATCCGTCCGTTGTAAACAGCGGGGAAACTCTGCTTGCCTGCTGCCCGGATGACAGCTGTTGCAATTGCGCTGACAGCTTCAGGTTCAAGTCCCTTATGAGGAATCTCGGTCTGCGTTCTGTATCCTGCCTTAGTTAGTAACCAGGCGCGCAAATGTTCCGGATCATCAGGCGTGAATTCCGCATGCACTGGCCAATGAATGAATGCCTCTCTGACAACACCAAAGAACCGTCTTCGCATTGGATCACTGTGATTGCCGGCGCAGTGGGGGCAACTCATGCCGTCTCTCCGCGAGCTGCAGACAATGCGTCCTGAACTAGCTTCCATGCCGTGTCTGGCATGTTCTTGCCGTCGTCGTTTTCAAGGTTGGCAAGTGCTTCATACATGAGTGGCGCCGCTGCGATCAGGCGTGCATCTTGCTCCGACGTCTCGGCAACTTGGAAATACTCGCCTGCGGTGTCCGGATCGCCGCAACATGAGCCATCCATTGGGTGAATTCGTCCGCAGCAAACCAGTTCTCGCGTATCAACTACGACCGCGCCGCCTTCCGCGTACCACGGCCCAGGCGTGGTGTTGGGGCATTGATGTGATGACATATCAAGCAGCCTCTCCACCAGTGAGTTGTTCAAGGCGAGAGCTATAGCGAGACCGCAGCATCTCCTGCTCACGCTCGTTCAATGTCTGGTAACGCTGAACGTTCTTAGCGTTACTTTTCCACTTGGTGAGATCGGCAGCGGTCTTTGCGGTTTCAATCTCATCCCGCATTTCAATGCATGTGTCGCTGGGGATAAAATCGTCATCTAGGCGCGCTGGAATTGCAGACTTTCCGTCGTCGTCTGTCGGATCATCTGAGGTTGCGATGCCCAGGCCTGCTAGGAGTGTGTATCGCTTGCCGTATGTGAGGGCAGAACCAGCGGCCTGAGCATCGAGCTTTGGAACCGGGATCTCAATGTGAGAGCGGCGGAACTGGGTCGTTCTGGTGTGTATGAAGTCTGTGTAGATGTCATACAGCCTAGTCTTTGTCCCGCCGCCCTCGTCGGCATTCCAGCTTCGCGTCTGGCCATGCATGAAGATGATGTCTTGCTCTAATAGAATGGGCCTGATAATGCGCACACACTGTTCGTAGCTTGCGTACTTGCTGCGCTGACCATCGGCGTCATTTTCAATGACAGCCGGCAGCTTCTCAATGGCCTTCTGGAGGGCAGCATAGAAGGCTAGCAGGTTCTCCGGAACAACGCCGCCACGAGACGCAAGAACCTCGCCTGTGTTTTGATCAATGACGTCCTGCATCGCTACTCTCCCTCTGGCATTGTCTGCCGATAAGTATCTTCAAAGGATACGTCCAGATCCGCTGGAGAAGGTGGAGGTTTACGACTAATTTGAACATCGTATCGATGCTTCAGAGCCTCTTCGACGCGCTGTATCAAAACATCTTCGACAGTGCTCAGATCGCGAGCGGCTTCATCAATTTTCTCCACTAGGCGTTCCATGTTTCGCTTGTACTTTATTTCGTCGTCATACTTTTGTTTCAGAAGGCTCTCATGGTGAGTGTCATACCGATCCACATCACGAATGAGCTGATCAAACTTCTTGAAGTTCACGACGTTGCTTGTCTGCGTTTGCTCTCTGTAACTTGGAAGGTCAGCATTAGGATCGACATTGCCAAGATTGTTAATGAATGTGTTGGCTGTTTCTCGTGCTTTTCCAAACATGACTTAACCCCTTAAGACTGCGTAGACGATGATTGCAAATCCAATGCAGCAGAGTGCAATCGCGAATACTTTCGCTTGGCCCAACGTTCTGCGAGTGCTTCTGTCCATTCTTTAACGCCTTCCACAATTCCTATGGCGCACAGCATCAAAATGCCGGTCAACATCACGCCCATACCCAAATAGACAAGGCCTCCAAAAATATCGGCCAAAGCTTCAATAATGACCATCATTGCCTCCATAGAAAACAACAGTCCGCCAACTGCTGCTGAAACAATTATCGCGATCGGTATCGCCGCGTATAATCCTGCATATTCTCTGTGCCTGAGTTCCATCTATGAGATCTCCACATGAGGAACGCATAAACAAAACCGAACACCAGACCCGCCAGAAACCACGCACCGACAAACGCCAACCAAGAGCAGAACATCACAAGACTGCCTCGTGGTAGGCTATAGTTTCGCTCCGAACTTCTCGGGCGATCTCAATTTGATGATCAAGGCCGGCATCGTGATGCTCAAACTTTTCGAGCATGCGAGCGTCGGTCCAATAGAGAAGCGCGGCGTGCTCGATCCTCTGGTCCAGCTCGGTTGGATTGAGTTTCCCGTACTGAAACTTTGCGCCGAGGATGGTGTAGTGAGTGACCGTGTAAAACGGTACTCCGTTGTGATCGATCTCTAGGGTTGCGTAGACTCTGTTTTCGCCTAACTGGATCTGATCGTCTTCTTCGATCTGGGGAACATTGAACCAATCATCAATTCTGCTCATCGCCTTGCCCTTTCATCTGGTCTGACCGGGCGGGCTTTATGTTGGGATTAAAGGACCCGCCCGGTCGATTTGAGAGCGAACCACTCTCCCCCCGCTATGGAAGGGCACGCGCTCAAACTGGGTGCAGGACGGGAGGGTAGTGGTGATGTGGAGCTAGCCCGTATCGGAGAGTTTTGGGCTGATCTCCCGTCCTGCGATAAGAGAACTATTCTGGAAAATTCGGAATACGTCAACCATGAATTCCGAAAAACTCAGAAAAAGTTGTTGGCAGTCATCAGACTGTGGACAACAGTGCTATAGCTGGACCTGAAATTTGAGGATGTTGCCGGTGGCGCTGGTGTTGATTGATCGATATGGACAAACTCATTCGGGTTCGAGTGAGCTACCTGGCAACGCGGAGCAAGACGGTTTTATTCGCCTGAGCCTTCCGCCGGCGCCAACCTTCCTCTCGTTCGATCCATCGCAAACTTCGTTCCGCGCGTTTGCAACGACGGGTGCAATACTGAAGGCGGCCAATCCAGATAGGATTGCGGTTCGCATCTCGGGCGATCAGGCGGAGTACCGAATTGCTGGAAGCGCATCAGAGGCCAGCAGCATCCTGTATCAAGCTCTGAGAAGAGCTAAGCGTGTCGGCGCTTTTCAGGCCGATCGCCGGAGCGTGGAAGAGCAGGACTTGGAGCCGTCATATAGGCTGTTGCTGGGGCTTTGGCGCGATACTGGCGGGCGCATAGATGCTGAGACTCGATCGCAGCAGCTACACGAGATCATGTCTGGCAAATTTCTGTCGGTTCAGGAGCGGACGCCCGGTGACCTTCTCGAGTTCACTTCGATCGGCAAAGCATCGAATGTCTACAAAGACAAGTCTTGGCTGCTTCAATCTTCGGGCATGCTTGTCGAAAACCAGCCGGACATGAAGTATGGGCTATGGGTCCAGGAAGGCTACCGAGCTGCAATGCAGCAGCAAGAGCCACAGGTGGACGACGTTGATGCGCTTGTCTACGACCCATTCCAACAAAAGTATCGGCGCCACAAATACAGGCGGATGCTTCTCCCTATTCGTGGTCCTCACGACCAGCCAATGCTGCTAAGCGCTCCGATCCCGCGCTCTTTCGTCGAAGTCGACATTGAAGTTGCGAACAAAAGCAGCTGAGTCTGTAATGATTTCCTCCCTCTGCATTCGGCACAACACATAGAGCGTGGTCGCATTCGGGTAGCTTGGCGAGTTCGTGTGGATCACGTGACGCGTTACCTCTGAATAGCCGAGACGCTTGTCGAAATCACGAACATTGTTGGCATCAGCAATGACCCCGCAGACGCTATCCACATTCCAGCGAGACAACGATAGGACGCGGCCTATTCGCGGAACGATGCGTGCCAGCTGACGCCCTCGCATGCTCGGGTGGTACCAAACGGCTCCCAAAAACACGACACTCCCGGTGATATCCTCGGCATTGGGCGCCGTCACGACGCATGTCTCACCGGATGCTGCTTGTATGCTTGGATCGCTGTAGAAGCAGCGCAGGCTCTCTGCCTCGCGCTTGAGGTTGCTCTGGCTCCAGTCCATCAGTTTGCCAGCCTGGGTGCAGACAACCTGGCCAGCGCGATCCCTGCCGACGACAACAAATCCAGGGCGCTCCAGCACACCGCCAGTGTCAATTCGGAAGCTTGTGTGTAAGGGGCGCCAGTTGACCATGTTTGCGGCATTGATCGCCTGGAGTTCCTGGAAATCAGATAGTTCCAGGAATACGCCGCGCGCGGCTGCAGCCTCAGCGGCCTTGAGGAAATAAGATCGGCTTTGAGGTGTGGGAGTATGGTCAGACGCGACTTGATCAAGAAAGCGGTTCGCCGGGTTGGTCAACATAATTGCGATCCTCACGACAAGGTGGAGGTTTATTGAAAACTTCCACCTAGCCGTGAAAATCACGCGCGTCAGTTGCGTATGCGAGTTATGCTCATTACTCTAGTTGATAACCTGTGTATTTTAATACTTAAGTTGATTGAGGGTGCCATGAACGATGATCGGGGTGTTGTTCAGAAACTAGAGCGTCGGGCGCCAACAGAAGTCGAGAAGATCATAGGGCAACGTATCAGGCTCCGGCGGCGATCTCTGAAGCTGAGCCAAGAAGCACTTGGAGAGGTTTGCGGCCTCTCCCCTCAGCAAATTCACAAATATGAGAATGGGTTCAGCCGTATTAGCGTTGGACGCCTCATGCAGCTGGCGGAAGCCCTGGGCGCCACTGTCGAGTGGTTCTTTGAGGGCCTGGGAGAAAGGCAAGGCGATCCGGATGACGTTATGCACATGATCGCCAAGCCAGAATACACAGAGCTTATGCTGCTTTTGGAAGATCTGGACGACAACAGCTTCACCAACAGTGTTCTTGAGATGGTGAAGTATCGCGTACGCTCGTTAGAGGCCAGACCGGAAAGGGCGGCTAGTGCTTAGGATTTTGGGCGCTGCAACGCTAGGTCTCGTTGGGATTTCTGGAAGCGCCACCGCGTCGTGGGTTGAGATCACGAGCTGCAGTAGCCTAAGCGGAATGGCATACTATTTACCTGGCCCCTTGGTTCCTGCAGACAAGGCCGGATGGCAGGAGGATGCAATCTCCAAGGGAAGCACCACATTGCTTTCTGACGGCAAAAACTTTGACATTGTTTTCAAAGACGCTGCCGGGCGGCAAAGGTCGGTGCGTTTCCACGAGAAGGCGATAGTGAAGTCACGGATTAACACCCATCTAACCGTCATGGTTACGTATCCGAAAGGTAACCAGAGGAGTGGTGTAAGTTCAGAGCAATATACCTTTCGGCTATCCCGTAAAGGAGATGGCATCATGATTCTGAGCCAGCAGCGGGATGCACTTATCTCAAAGGTCTCCGTAATGGCAGGTGCTTGTAAAGCAAAGTAATAAGCAACCCGATGCCCGCAATTACAGCTCTTTAAAGACTCCGACGGCTCTAGCGAGGATGTGGTTGGGATGCTCCTCGTTCGCTGTCATTTCCGGATAATCCGTATTGTCAAAACGGAGTATGAAACTCTCTCGGCTGTTCGGCTTTAGTGGCCGATACCTGCCGATGTATGCGGTTTCTTCATCTGGTGACGAAACGAGTATGAGTTTTCCGGGTTGCAGGTCTGCGCCTACATCGAAGACCACAACATGGCCCTCACCGATCTCAGGAACGTTCGCAGTATCTTCACTCGTTACGCCGAAGCACCGCTCTGGGTGTTTTACTGGCACAACTATTGTTTTCTCTACTACAACATCAGTGAGGATCTTTTTACCATCCGTGAAGGCACTTACACCATGGATGCTAAGTAGAGGAATCGAGTGAACCTCCACTGTGGGGACAGGTATGTCACCAAAACGGAGATATTTCTCTGTCACTCCGACAGCGCCAGACAGCCGCTCGAGGACTGTTCCTCGCGGATTCTGAGTTTCACCTTTCAGGTAGCCATAGATCGACTTCGCCGGAACTTTAGAGAGCTTAGCTAGCTCCTCAACGTCCAAGCCTTCGCGTTCCATGGCTTTTGCAAGCCGCTCCCACCACATGTGGCGCAACCTACCCCTGAATTTTTCAGTGTGTTTCCAAATATTCCATCTTGTAATTCCGGATAATCCGGAATAGCGTCTGGATATGCGGAAGAACCCACGAGAGATTATTGATGCATGCGGCGGTCCATCGGCCATCGCTGCAAAGTCATGCGCATTCGAGACGAGTCAGAGGGTGTCAGCCAAGGCCGTCTACGACTGGCAAGACAACGGCATACCAGAGAAGCGCTGGCCCATCATCATGTCTCTCACGGATATCACTGAGGCAGAGCTTCACGCTGCCAACGAAGCAGTCCGCACCAAAAAAAAGGGATCTGAAATGCAGTCTGAAGCACACGCAGCTTGATGCGCGATACAGGCAAGGCGGCAGACACCTTCACGCGACCCTGTGAGGTGACTGGCCACGTAACCCGGACAACTCCGGGGATCTGCCGCTTTTCCTTTGCCGCGCACTTCCATCCACGGCCAGTTAGGCGGTCGGACTGAGGTCAGAAAGGCGGGATGACATGTTCCTGTGCGCGGTCCCTTTTGGGGGTCTTCTTGGGACCAGATCCTGCCGAGCCTAACGCGTTTGTACCGGAGTTTTAGTTTCTAGCATGTCCTCGTCCGGGCTGCGGGTATCCCCATGCCCAAAAGCTCGGACGCAGGGACCAGTATTCCAGCGTATTTCGGAAAAGAAAAAGCCCGCCAATTTGTGCGGTCGGCGGGCTGAACTCGGTGCATCGAGTAACCTTTGATGAGGTATGTAATTTATGAACGACAAAACCGACAAAAGCAAGGCGGGTTACGTCAAAATACACCGCTCAATGTTCGACAATCCACTGTTTTCAAGACATCCAGAATTCATTGGTCCGTGGGTTTGGATGATTGCCGAGGCGCGATTTAAGGCTAATGGAATTGGCCGTGGCCAACTGCGTTTATCAAAGCGCGAACTCCATAAGAAATTCACTTATTTAAGCGTCTCAAAATGCGAGCGATTTCTGGGCCACTGCGTGAGCCACTACATGGTAGAAATCGAGCCACAAAGTGGGACAAAGCTGAGCCTCGTAACCATCTGTAATTACGAGAAATATCAGCACCTAGAAACATCTAGTGAGCCACTAGGTGAGCCACAAGGGGCGAAAATCGAGCCACAAAGTGAGCCATCTTATAAGAATGTTTCTAAGAATGATAAGAAAGAAGAGAATACGTCCGTTCCGGACGACGTGCGCGCCGCTTTTGCAAAGTTCATAGCATTTGCCGATCACACGGGTTTGCCAAAACCTGGAAAGCTCTCTGCTAAGCGAAAACAGAAAATCAAGGCGCGTCTGAACGAGCATGGCCTCGAAAACTGGATTGTTGCTCTTAGGCGAGCTGCGAAATCGGATTTCATTCGTTCTGCACGTTGGTTCACGATCGATTGGCTGGCGGCTAACGAAACCAACATCACAAAAGTTCTCGAAGGCAACTACGACAACAAGCAAAAGCCGCAAGAGCAAACCGCGGACGAGAAGTTTATCGAACGCGTCAGGCGTGAAAACGAGGGTCAGCCGCTACCAATGCCGGCCAATGGTGGGAGTTTGTTACAGTGAACTACATGGAAATCGATGTTGAGTTGATTGCTTTGGGTGCTGTCATGCTCAACCACAACCAAATCGATCGCTGGAAGCTTCGTGCAACGGACTTCTCGAACGTGGTCAACCGGCATGTGTTCGATATCATCGAAGAGCATCATCGCCGCGGAGAAACGCTTACAGCCGGCATGATCGAGTCGATGGTCGATGCCGATGAAATGGCGGATGACGAATTTACTGTTCGCCAGCAGATCCGTTTTGCCATGTCATTCGGAATTCAGCATGCAACGCCTGGAATTGGCGAAAGGCTCAGGGAAGTCTCTGCCAAGCGTGCCGTCAACCAAATTGGCAATGAACTTCGATACGGAGCGATCGGAGACCAGTCCGCTGAAGCTATGCTTGAGAACGTGCGCGGCAACCTGGAACAGATCGTTGATCGTTCAGTCGATGACGAGAGTTTTGAACTGATCGGAGATGTCAGCGCTGAGATCGTTCAGGACATCATGGACGGCGTTGTGCCGGAAGAGACCTTCACGGGCTCTCAGGTGCTCACGAGGCAGCTTGGAGGCTACCAGCCTGGAGAGCTGATCATCATTGCCGGGCGACCGTCTATGGGCAAAAGCATGGTTGCGCAATCCCTTGGCCTTCACATGGCAAAGAAGGGCATCGGCGTTGTGATGTTCAGCCTTGAAATGAGCTCCAAGGAGCTTGGATACCGGTCTCTGTCCGATCTTATCTGGACGCATGAACGACGGGTTTCTTATCAACAGATCCGCAACCGCGATCTGAGTGAAAACGAAGTGGAACTACTCGGCAAAGGCGGTGCCCATCTACGCACCTTGCCTTTCATTGTCGACGATCGTGCCGGCCTGTCTCTGGACGAAATAGGTTTTGAGATCCGCAAACACAAGCAGCGCCTGGCGCGCACGAAATCCCCTCTCAAGGTCGTGTTTGTCGACCATATCGGCCATGTGAAACCATCGGACCGCTACAAGGGTAACAAGACCAACGAGGTCGGAGAAGTCAGCGCGGGCCTGCTCAAACTGGCCAAGGATCTGGACATTACCGTTGTCGCTCTCTGCCAACTCAACCGCGGACCGGAAAACCGCGAAGAGAAGCGGCCAACGCTAGCGGATCTCCGCAACTCCGGAGACATCGAACAAGACGCCAATACCGTCATGTTTGTCTATCGCGATGCCTATTACGTCGAGCGTCAAAACTTCAACGACGACGCGGAAAAGCAGGCAACTCTCCGCCACTGCCAGAACAAGCTGGAAATCCTCATAGCGAAGAACCGCCGCGGCTCAACAGAGACCGTGCACATGTTTTGTGATCCTGCGTGCAACGTCATTAGAGACCTGGAGAGAGCCGCATGAGCTGTCACGATTGCAAGGGCTGCATAGCCAAGATCTGCCGCGACCCAGAGAGCTTCAGAAATGGCCGTCCGGTCCTAAAGGGCATGACCTGCTCAAAGTTTGAGTCTGAGAAAGAGCAGGAGGCAGCGTGATCAGCACTAGAGCGCAATTCTTATTGCTGGCTGTCATCGTGTTCGTGGGTGCCCTCACGATCTACCTGGAACCCGCCCCCGGCCCTCAGATTACTGTTGTGAAAACAAAGCAGATAGACGCAAGGAAGTTACTCAAATGAGAGCAGGAAGACGTGGATTTTTGAAAGCTCTCGCCATGGCGCCGGCTGCGCTCCCAGTTGCCGCTAAGGCAGCCGCTCAAAAGATGGGGTTGTCTGATGCGATAACGATCGGGCCCGCACATGAATCGGATCTAAGTTTTTCCGAGGGGCCCTGCAACACGGTTGCAGATGACGGTGAATGGGCTCGAAACGCCCTTAAGGAGATGTTTTCTTCGGAGGCTGTCAAGGATCGAAAGCATCGGGCCAAGCGGATGGCCATGACATTGGACCCCGATCTAGCGGCGAACCACTCTATGTCGCCGGTTGCCGCCTACAGCATTCAGATCGAGCGCAATTACAAGCGGATTACGGAAGAGCAAAAGAGCTGGTATTCGCGGGAAATCGAAGAGCACGCAAAACAAATGTTCAAACTGCAATGACCTCCCACATCAAAGGCTTTGTCCTCAAGGACGGCAAGCTAGTCAAAAAGAAGTCCCGCAAGACACCAGTTCAGCACGCACGCGAGCGTAAATCAAAGAAACAAACAGTCATATCAAGAGCAAAGGCAATTTCATGTTCTGGTACGTTTGGCGCTGCAAGCCCAACCAAGAAATAGGCCGATACGAGAATGGTGAGTGTATCCGCAAGGGCGCGCGGGAAGAGTTGCAGGAGCTCGGCATGCAAGTTGTCTGCCCGACAATTCCAGAGTTCAAGAGATTCAAGAAAGCCGGCAAACGCGAAACCGAGAGGGCGCTTTTTCGCGGGTATGTCATCGCTGGTTCCCCTATCATTAAGTGGATGCAGCTCGCAGACCTAGCTCGTAACTCCAATAAGGCATTGCTTGGCGTTGTTTGCATCGGCAATGGGCCCGCTCGCATCAGCGAGACAATAGTGCAGCACCTATCAGGACGCACATGGCAGACCGGAGAGAAGTTCAAATCAGGGGATGAGGTTCGAGTAAAGGAAGGGCCGTTCTTTGGTCAGGTGGCCAAAATAGAGAGTCTGGACGACGAGCGGGCGGTTATGCTTGTGAGCATGCTAGGCCAATCGGTTCGAGTTTCGGTCGATATCGATGTGCTCGAAGAAGTGTGATAAGAACGGAGCTCATTTGCAGCTTGCAACGGTAGAATGAATAGGTGAGCTCTATGAATACAAGCAAAGACCGGGGACATGACGCACAGCTACTCGGCGCGAAGATCCAAAACGATTCCAGGCTTGCAAACCGCATTGCGGAGCCCATCGCTCAACTAGCTGAGGCAACGCGCCTGCACACCGATGCAGTTAAAGAGCAAACCAAAGCGTTAGAGAAAGCTATAGCAACCGCGGCAAAGGTTGGGCCTTGGGCAATGGCAGCGGTGATCATTGCCGGAGTGGGCGTGGCCTGGCAGATAATCCACTCCCTTCTATAGGTGCATAAATGACCGTCTTAGAGATATTGGAATGGCTGAACAGTCTCGGCTGGATAACAATAGCGGGCGGGGCAGTTCTGGGCGTCATCGTCGCAACAGTTTGGTGTGAAATTGAGAATTTCATCAAACTACGCCGTTCGATAATTGATAGAGAACGGCGAGAAGAGTTGCACAAGAAGAGGTTTGCTGAACGCGAGGATCGAGCAGCGGCTGAGTTTGGATGTGCCGTTCTATATAATGCACAGACGGATCTGTTTATTCCGGTGAAAAGGCAAAAGAATAAATGAGTGTTTTCGGGAACTCACCTTGGAATTGAGGCGGAGATCCAACAGCAAAGCGTTGACATTTGGTGCGAATACAGGCATGCGCGATTAATCATTTGTTCCCGCAGTCGGGCTGCGCTGTTCGTATGCCTTACCGTGCTGCAAAATAGGCTGCGTTTCGCCAGAGGCGAAGCTATGCGCAGATGACAAGGCCCTACGGGGCCTTTTTTGATTCCCGCTCGGCCAGACACGATGACCACTTCACACAATGCGCTGCTGCACGACATCGATGTCACCGGGTGGAAACAACGCTAACGCAACTCCCTCATCAGTAATCCCCCGCAGCTGAACGGTTAGTGAATGCCCGATATAACGGCGGAAAGACTTCGACAGCTTCTGAACTACAATCCTGAAACAGGTGAATTCGTCTGGGCTGTCACAAGAGGAAGTCGGGCGATGGCAGGAACGATCACAAGCTGCTGCTCATCGCACGGGTACAGAGTCATAAGAATAGACAATCAGTTGATTATGGCGCATCGCCTAGCATGGCTCTATGTCCATGGAGAATTGCCGAGCGGTGAAATTGATCACATCAATGGCGACCGATCAGACAACCGTTTGGCTAACCTGAGATTGGCCACGCGAGTTCAGAACAATCAAAACACAAAGACCAGAACGGACAACACGTCCGGCCACAAAGGCGTTTGCTTTCACAAGCAAGCGGGCCGTTGGATGGCCTACATCAACGCATCTGGAAAGAGAACCTATTTAGGCCTGCACAACAGCAAGGAAGAAGCGGCTCAGGCATACGCAGCCGCCGCCCAGGAACTTCACGGTGAATTCGCGAGGACAGAGCAATGAATATCCCCGTAGGACTAAAGTGGCATTTTCGCGCGATAGCATTGCTAAGCGTTGGCGTCTTGCTTGGTGACATGATCCTATCTGCAAAGTTCGGGGCTTCAATCAGCATTGAAGTAATGCTGATCGCCGCTATGATTTCAGTAGGGTCGGGGTTGTTGCTCGTGCTCGCGGGGTACTATTACTTCACGGGCTGGAGGCCTTTGTCGTACGGTCTTTGTGCCGTTTGGGTTCCGCTTTTTGCTTTCAATTGCATTAGCAATATGGGCGTAGCGACCGCCAACAGAATGCACGAAGTCGAAAGTGCGCACTTGAAAAAAGCCGCCTTCAATGAAAAGGACAAAGCCCGCAAAGAAGCAGAAGTCCGACTGGCAACATTCCAAAAACAGCTCGACGCATTGCTGTCCAAACACGCTTGGGCCGGGACTGTCACAGCTGATGGACTCCGCTCACAAGTGGCAGATCTCCGCAAGGCAGAGGTCTCAGAAACCGCCCTTGGCGGATGCGGACCAAAATGCCGTGGCATTCAAAACCAGATCGTTGAAGTGCAAGGCAAGATCGCCACTGCAGAGCAACGCGCTGGCCTAGAAGGGCAAATCGCAGCCACGAAGCGAGTGCTTGCAGACGCTAGAAGCACGGTCGCCTCTGCTGACGCTGGCCTGAGCCACACAAACAATCAATCAACGCTCTACGCGAAGTGGTTCAGGTGGACCGCGGATCCAGATGTTTCGACTATTCAAGCCGCTAACGAGGGCATGGGGATTGGCATGGCATTTGTCCTAGCTATCGCCGCGGCAGGACTTACGATCGCCGGCGCATGGCCAGCGCTTATCCAGGCTGGTCGCGAAGCTGCTGCGGGAATGAACTGGACACCGCCAGCACCAAAGCCGCCAAGTGATGAAAAGTCCTGGCTTCAAGCTTCAAACCTACCAGAACCAGCACAAGTCAATCGTGTCCCAGTTCCCAACAATGACCTAAGGGTCAGCCCAACAACCGTTGGTGAAATGAACCTTGATAAGATTAAGGGACTCCTGAAAACTCACCGGGTCGTAGCTGCATGAGTACAGAAGCAAAGATCAAAGCCGGAGCTGAAGCGTTCCGCTCATGGTCGATCTACCTCATACGGTGGGTCGGCCTTCTCGCATTGATTGCGCTTGCACTCAGCGTCTTCAAGCTCCAGCCTTTCCGCATTGGTGACATATCTCTTGTCTATCCTTGGGTTCAGGGATCTTGGCAGCAACTTCTAGCTCTTTTAGCCGGGATCTATTTGTACCGAGCTTGAGAGGCCAGGGTTAGACCCTTCTTATCATTACAGGCGCAATAGAGAACGATGCCGAGAACAGGAAAACCAAAAGGCAGGCCGTCAAAATACTCGGAAGCGGTGGCAAATGAAATCTGCGATCGGCTTGCTGATGGCGAAAGCCTTCTGAACATCTGCAAAGATGAACATTTGCCCAGCGAAAGAGCGGTTCGGTTCTGGGCTTATGATGAAAAACATCCTTTTTCTCCGAAATACGCCCGCGCAAGAGAGCTTGGATATCGCCGAATGGCTGATGAATTGCTCCAGATTGCCGATGATGCAACCAGCGATATCACGAAACTTGAAAGTGATGATGGTCGCGAAGTCGTAAATCATGAACACATCGCTCGTTCTAAGCTGCGCGTTGATACTCGTAAGTGGCTTTTGTCTAAGTGTCTGCCGAAGGTCTATGGCGACAAGCTCCTAAACGAGCACTCAGGTCCGGATGGCGCTCCTATTGAAGTCCAGGACAACGAAGCTGCGCGACGTATTGCATTTATGCTTGGTCAAGCTGCCGGTCGCGGCGCGAAAGCAAATGAGCCATCTGAGGCACAATAATTGTGATGCTCACGGCCAGCTCAATCAAAAGAATTGGGAAAAGGGCCGATTGAGGCGGCTTCTGGTGGACTGTAGCATCAGTCAATCAGACCTTGCTCGACGGGTCGATGTCCACCCAAACACTGTATCAAACTGGATGACGGGATCAGTAAGAACACCAGGTGCAGTATTCGCCTATCTTGAGCTCTTAGCCAAAGTCAAGCTTCTGGACGAATGAGCAGCCTTCTCGACGACATCATCTCCCGCCTTAACGATATGCCGGCCTCAGAACGCGAGGAAGTAACCAAGCTCGCGTTAGAGGCAACGGCAGATAAAAACTGGATTCCCAATCCTGGACCTCAAACAACAGCCTATTTCTGCGAAGCAGATCAAACGCTCTATGGTGGTGAAGCGGGCGGCGGGAAGAGCGACCTTCTCATTGGGCTTGCAACGCAGGAACACAGTCGCTCGCTTCTCCTGCGTAGGATCAAAGCCGACATCAGTTGGCTCGTTGACCGTTGCGCAGAGGTTCTTGGAAGTCGCCAAGGATACAATGGCCAGGCCAATCGCTGGAAGATCCCAGGCCCAGATGGGCGAATCATCGATTTTGATGGACTGCAACACCCGGGCGATGAACAGCGTGGCAAAGGCAGACCGAAAGACTTCATTGGTTTCGACGAGGCCAGTGACTTTCTGGAAAGCCAGGTCGAGTTTGTCCTCGGTTGGCTCCGGACCACAAAGGAAGGTCAGCGTTGCCGCTCCGTATTTGCAACCAACCCGCCAACGACTGTTGAAGGTGAGTGGATTGTTCGCTGGTTCGCGCCTTGGGTTGATAATACGCATCCGCTTTTTCCGTACCCAATGGGCAAGCTGCTTTGGACAGCGCGTGGAGCAGAAGACGAATGGCTTTGGTTCGAAGATCCAGACGAGTGTGAAGACGATGATATGCGAGAAAATCTCATCTCGCGCACGTTCATCCGTTCCGGTCTGGGAGATAATCCAGACCTCTCAAAGTCAACCTACTCTCGCCAGCTCGCGCTGCTCCCCGAAGAACTGCGCAGAAGGTATCGCGATGGCGATTTCTCAGCGGAAGCTGCGGATGATGAGTTCCAAGTTATCCCGACTGAATGGATCAGGGCTGCTCAAGATCGCTGGATCGAGGAAGACGGCGAGTTCATGGAGGTCATCGGTGTTGACGTTGCACAAGGCGGCAAAGACAAGACAGTGCTCGCGCTCAGGTACAAAGGGCGGACTGTTAAGCATTGGGTTGATCGCCTCAAGAAGTGGGCAGGGGCAGACACCCCTGATGGACCGAGCGTTGCTGGTCGAGTTGTTACTCACGTCAAAGACGCCGCACAAATCAACGTCGATATGGGCGGTGGTTGGGGCGGATCAACATACGATCACCTGAAGTCTGCTGAAATGTCAGTGACAGGTTTCGTGCCATCCGAGGGAACAGAGTCGCGTACGGTCGATGGAATGCTTGGGTTCGTCAATAAGCGCGCTGAAGCGGTTTGGCGTGTCCGAGAAATGCTCGACCCGACCTCGACAGAGACAGTTGCCTTGCCGCCGGATCCAATGTTGCGAGCGGATCTCGCATCGTACAGGTGGAAGCTTGGGGCGGGCGGCAAAATCATTCTTCGCGACAAGGAAGAGATCAAGAAGCTGCTTGGTCGTTCTCCGGACGATGGAGATGCGGTGGTCCTCTCTCTCGCAACGGGCAGTAAGCGTCAGCATCCGCGGCGCTCTGAGAAATTTGTCCAGACAACCAACTACGCCACCCAAAGCCGTATTCGCAGGGTCAAAAGACGCTAATGGCAGACAAACTGATACCTAAGCCGAAGGCTCCGCAACTCGGTCCTTCACAGCTGGCGCCAGAGCCAACAAAGATCACTGTGCCATCGCCAAATGATCCTGAAGTCGTCGCTGCCAGTCGAGAAAAGGCCCGCGATGATCAAAAGCGCAGGCAAGGCAGATCATCAACAGATCTCGCCGGTGGTCCCGTCTACTCAAGAACCAAGCTGGGTTAATGGACGATAACGCAAAAGAGCTTCTGAAACGCGGTGATGCCCGTTTTGCTGCGCGCGCGGATCTGGATAATTTCCGGCAGGAGATCGCTCTGAACTTCGCGCCGTGGGATGCGTCGTGGACGGAAGAGCTGCAATGGGGCGAGGACTTCGCCAGTCATCTTGTCGACGGCACACCGCTGCTTTTGGCTCGTGACTACGTCAACATGATACCGAGCTTCCTCCGTCCACCAGGTAAGCAGTGGTTTTGGAGGCGGACATCATCAGAGGATCTGAACAATGATCCGCAGGCGCGTGAGTATCTTGACTGGCGCTCACGCCAAACCATGCGGATTATCTTCGATCGTGAGACTGGCGCACAGAAGGCGTTCAAGGTCTCAGATCGCTTCTATGGCCTCTATGGTGATGCTGTTCTGAGTGTTGATACTTGCGATAAGCAGGAATCGCTCCGCTTCGAAGCCGAACACACCAAAAACTGTGTCTGGGCTATCGGCAAAGATAACCGAGCCAATGTCATGACCCGCAAGATGATGATGTCTGCACGGCAGATCATCGAGCGCTGGAAAGATAAACCGGGCTGCAAGATCCATCACAAAGTCGAAGAAGCCTACGACAAGAACCCAGATCAGACCTTTGAAGTCCGCCACGAAGTGCTTCCAGCGATGGAATACGACGCCTATCGCAAGGTGGGCATGCGCCGGCAACAAGGTCAGTTCGCATCAGTCTGGATTGATGCCACCAACAAGCATGTAATCAAGGACGGCGTCACAACTCAAACCTTCCGCTATGTTGTCCCGATCTCAGTGCAGATGCCGCATGTTCCCTATGGGATCTCGATGGCAACGACGATTGCGCTTCCTGATGCTCGCCTGATCCAGCAGCAGGCGCTTGCTATTCTGGAGGCTGCAGAACGTCAGGTCGATCCGCCGTTGATAGCGCCTTATGACACGATGCGCGGTGATGTCAGTCTACAGCGAGGCCATATCAACTGGTATGAACCAAGTTACGACACGCGATCAGGTCAGCCGGTCGAAGCACTAGAGCTCGGCAAGAACTTCCAGCTTGGCGTTGACAGTCTGCTGCGCACGGAAGGTCAGATCACCCGCGCGTTTCACCTCGATATGCTGCGGATGCCAGATACCCGCAACAGCAAGTCAGTCGAGGAAATCCAGTTTAAGATTGACGAGTACGTGCGCTCTGCACTGCCGCTGTTCGCCCCGATGCAGGCTGAATACAACGAATCCATGCTGTTTGAGGTTGATGCTGTTTGCCGATCAGTCGGCATGTTCCCGGACTCTGAGATCCCTGATGTTCTCCGACGGTCAGGCGAAGACGTCCAATACGCATGGGACAATCCACTGTCGGACATGATGGAGCGTCAGAAAGCGCAGGAAGTGGCAGAGATCGGTCAACTTGCCAATGCTGTTGCAGCGCTTGAGGAAGCAGCCAAAGCAGCGCCGGCGATCAAGACGCTCGATACCAAAGGTATGTTCAAAGAGGCAGCTGTTGGTCTTGGCGGTGCGCGTCACCTTCTCAGTGAGGACGAAGCCGAAGAAGCCCAAGCAGCCATTGAGCAAGGCAACCAAACACAACAGATGATCGAAGCTGCGCCGAATATGGCCAGCCTAATAGACAGCGGTGTGAACGCAGCTCAAGTGGCTGGAGAAATCCAGAACACACAAGAACCAGGTGTCCCACTGCTGCCGGCGCCTGCATGATCGAAGATCACAAATGGCCCAAGGAAGAAGCCGCACTCATGAAGGCGCTGTGGCAGGGAACGAGTGATGCCCATGCCCAACAGCGCGCTCTCAAATACATCGTGGAGATGCTGGGCGGGATCAATCAGGTGCCTTTGGAGCCTGGCAATCCCGACATCACCGCCTTCAACTCCGGCCGCATGTGGGTGGCCAGACAGCTGCAGATTGCAATCTCAACGCCAATTGATCAGCTCGTAACAAACGAGGATAAGAATGAGCGAACCCAACGTGGAACCCGTACAGCCACCGAACGCGCCGCCTCCAAGTCCGCCGCCCGCAGATCCGCCCGCTGACCCTCCGAAGCTTGGCGGTTCTGATCCGGGCGATCCGCCACCAAGTGATCCTCCTGCTGATCCACCAGCGGAACCAAAAGCTGTTTCGTTCGATGATGACTGGCGTGCGCACCTTGCCGGCGATGACACGGAAGCTCTGGAGCGCCTGTCACGCATCAAGTCGCCGCAAGATCTCGCCAAGGAAGTTGTTCGCCAGAACAAAGAGCTGTCGAAACGCCAAGTCAACGGCGCCTTTCCCGAGGAAGGCAGCGACGAAGACAAGGCTGAATGGCGCAAGGCCAACGGCGTCCCTGAAAAGGGTACGCTTACGGAGTACGGGATTAAAACCCCGGAAGGTTACGACATGTCCGAAGTTGAATCGGGCATGTTGGATGACTTCGTCAGCACATTGCATGGCATCAATGCGCCATCAGGTCAGGTGCAGACCGCGGTCGATTTCTGGTTCAAGGCCAACGCAGCAAACCAGCAAGCTAATAACCAGCTTGATGCCGACCGAAATCGCGAGTGGGACGGAGAGATTGCATCCGACCTTGGCAAAGACAAAGACACAATGCTCGCCGCTGCCAATGCCTACATAGAAAACCGCATTGGTGACGAAACTCTACGGAATGAATTGCTGAATGCACGGCTGCCCGGCGGTGGCATCGTCGCGAAGCACCCAGAATTCGTGAAAATGTGGATCGATCTAGCCTTACAGAATGGCTATGCCGATCGCATTGAAGCGAACTCGCTCGAAGCAGGTGGCAAGTCCATCATCGAGCAAATCCACGAGATCGAGGCCTTACAGTTCAAGGACCGTCAACGCTACGACGCATCCAAGGACAAGCTGCTCAAGCTCTACTCTGCTGCAGAATCCAAGGGCCTCAAGTACTAGCGGTCACCTCATTCGAGCCCCGCATCCTCTTGCGTACAACGCTGCATCCATCGCCCTGCACGAGTGATGAGTGGTCCCGCCATGCGGTCACCCTCTCTGATCTCCTACGCAGTCACCGACGGCTGAGCACCATCGTTCCATCCTCATAGAAAAGGAAAAGAGCAATGGCTCATCCTGAATCAGTCCATTATAGGCGCGAATTCATTCGCTCCTTCAATCAATCTGTGTCGCTGCTAGCTGACCGCTGCACAGACGAATCTATGTCCATGGGCCGTTCTGCGGTCTTTGATGTTGCCGACCTTGGCGGTGACTTGGCGCAACGCTCGATTGATGGCCGCTTGCCGCGCCTGACCTCGAACGATAGCCAAGTGACTTGCACACTCGAAGAGTACGGCGGCACCATGGAGATCACGAACTTTGAGAAGTTCACCTCTCAGTCTGTTGAGCGCGAGAAAATGTACGCCAAGATGATGGCGCGCGTTAATCGCCGGATGGACAAAATTCTGATCTCAGAACTCGACAACGCTGCGACACAGTACGACGGCGGCACGGCGACGACTCTGACAGTCGATAACTTGACTGACATTGTTTCGGATCTTGCTGAAAACGAAGTTGATATCAGTCCGAACGACGTGACGATGCTGTGCACGCCGAAAGCTGCTCGTCAGCTGAAGAAGTCAGCGCAGTATTCAAGCGTCGATTACGTCAACGTCAAGCCTTACGCCGAAGGCGATCAGCTGACGTACTCCAACGAGCGTAAGATCCGTGTCTTTGCTGACGTTGGGATTATCACGTCGCCGCTGTTGTCCGGCATGGGCACTGCGACGGCGAAATGCTTCATCTTCCATCGCAATGCGGTCGGATGCGCAAAGCCAACAGAGCAGATCAAAGTGACAGCTGGTGACGACGATCAGCATCACTACGACTACTGCTCAGCTTCAGTGAAGGCTGCCTGCAAGATTTTGCAGAACGGTGGCGTTCTTGAAGTCATTCACAACGACACTGCGGCCTAATAGGAGTTTGCAAACATGGCTTATTCAACAAATGGCCTTCGTATGTGGTCCAGTGGTATCGTCAATACCTGGATCTTGGATACGGTTGACGCTGTGACGGCGGCAGTTGCTGCTGATTACATCACCGATGCTGGTCCAACTGCCACGGAACCAGGTAAGGGCATGCAGGTTGGTGACGCGGTGTTTATCCGTGTTGTTGGCGCTTTGCCGGCATCTCAGGAAGCACCGGCCACCTGTACTGATACGGCGTGGGCGCATGTCTCAGCGATTGACGCCGCAGACGGCGCCGGATCTCTCACACTCAGTCACGCCAACTAGTGACGCAATAGACGGCCTACTTCGGTGGGCCGTCTTCCTTTGGAGGGCAAATGCCAGAAAAACAAATTGAATGCCAACCGGCTGCACTGAACTCCGCGAATGAACGACGTATGTGCTACATGCACATGGTTGAGCAAGGCACATCCCTGGAAGATGTGACCAAACCCGGCTACTGGAAGCACGTACATCGTGAACTGGGCCGCGCGCCTCATGCCTTGATCGAGTGCATTGCCAAGGATCAATCTTGGGAAGCAACGCTGCGTGTGTTCGCGACTGGCGATGGCTTTGCAAAGGTTCGTGTCCTCAATCACTGGAAGGCAGAAGCCAAATCAGGACGTAAGCCAAGCTTGCCTGAAGGATGGGAAGCCGGATGGATTGAGAGCGGATGGCGGGTGCGCAATGCCGACGGCGAGATCGTTGTCGACAAGCAAGCCACGGAACACGACGCAATCTCAGCAGCAAGCCAGCTGCACAAGAAGATGGCCGCCTAATCCATGGCAACGACGTCTAAGCTAACGGTCTATAATGAGGTGCTTCGCGAAATTGGCGTAAAATTGCCATTGGCGAACCTCACAACGGCCAACACGCGCCTGACGACTCTCAATGATGCTTTTGATCATGCGGTGGAGTGGACCTTATCGCGTGCTAGCTGGACGTTCGCCAAACGCCGCGCCACGCTGACCGGAACGTCAAGCACGGCATTCTTGCCTTACACGTTTGTTTACACCAGACCATCGGACTGGCTTCGCACGATCTGGATCAAGACAAATGCCGATGATGAAGCGGAAATCGACTATGCAGAGATCGGGGCGTCGAACTACGGGTTCTTAAGCTCAGCTTTGATGGAATACGTTTCGGATCATGCAGACAACTATGATCCAGTGAACTGGCCACCGCACTTCACGCGGGTTGTCACGCTGTACCTGGCCTATCAGGTCGCGCCAGGACTGGCACGGGCCGGCGATGATCAGCAAGGTAAGCTCTGGTCTCAGTATCAGGCAGCCCTATCCGAAGCGGAACAGCATGAAGACCGCTTCCTTGTTAACGCGCAGATCAACGTCAATCGTCATCCGACGATGCGGCGGGCAATCCAGTTCATGGGCCAGGTTCTTGCCGGCTCGGTTCCCATCAACAACCAAACCGCCAAGCTTCGATGGGAAATGAACCGCTCTTGGGATCACGCGGTTCAGTACGTTCTTGAACAAGGCGCATGGAACTACGCAACGCGTCGTGTGCGCCTGACAGGCGGTACAGAGCCAATCCCAGGCGATACGCAGGACGATATCATTGAGGGATATTCGGTAGGACCGGCAACGGAACCGGCAGATTCCGACACGCTGCCGGAAATGAGCGAATACGATTACGGCTTTGTCCTACCAACTGACTTTCTGCATAAGATCTGGTGCAAGGCAGATGCCAATCACGAATACGAGTGCGATCACCAGTTCTTACGTGATGCCGTTTACGCCAATCACGAGAACATCATTCTCGAATATGTTTCCAATGACTCTGATGCTGTGAACCCGGACAACTGGCCGGCTAGTTTCATGGAAGCCGTTGCAGCTTACCTTGCGGTAACTGTAGTTCCGGAGCTCATGATCGAAGAAACCGGCAAGGGCCGGCAGAAGATCAATGCAAGCGGTGCCAAAGACAGCCTGGAGCGTTTATATCGAGACAAATTGAGCAATGCCAAGGTGCGCGATGCACTTCAGCAGCAGCCGAAGCGGACGCCGCTCGGCGCCTTTGCACAAGCACGATTTGGCAGCCGATCTTCACGACAGCATGGACGCTACCACTAAGTGGCCAGAACTCACGAGTTAATCTACTCATTGAACGCAGGCGGTGTTGATCCGGAGGCTTTGAGCCGGATCGATCTTGAGCGCATGCGTTTGGCCGGTGAGCATCCAGTTGATAACTGGTTTCCCAAGGTATTGGGGCCAATGACGTTGCGTCCAGGATTGGAGCAACTGAGCACAATCGCCAATCAAACGCGCAAATTCGCATTCCAACGCTCGATCGACACCAAGTTCCTACTGTTGATGTCAGCCAACGAAATGCGGATCCTGTCCGACGGTGTTGTCGTTCAGATACCATCTGTATCGAGCACGATCAGTACCAGTTCATGGACTGATGAAAGCGGGGGATCTGCATCAGCGTCGGGGGGCGCAACGCTATCGTTTACAGCTACACAAACAGACTCCGCACGTCTGAGACAGGCTGTGACGATAGCGTCTGCCGACCAGCTTATAGAAAACATCCTCAGGATTGTTGTCTCACGTGGGCCTCTGATACTGCGCATCGGCACAACAGCAGGTGGCCAGGACATTCAGTCAGATACGTCTTTGTTGACTGGAACGCACAAAATCTCTGTCACGCCAAATGCCGGGACGGTTTACATCGAGTTGCGTTCTGATGATCCAGTAACACGATCTGTTGGTCAGATTGATTTCGAGGCCAATCTCGCTAGCGGAGATCTAGTGTTGCCGACGCCCTGGAGTTGGGCGCAAATACTACGATTGCGGAAGTGGCAATCGATTGATGTCTTGTTCATGGGTGACGGATCTCAGCAACAACGACGCATTGAAAACCGTAACCTCAACGAAAAATCGTGGTCAGTCGTACTCTATGAGCCAAGTAATGGGCCATACTCGCTGCCGGGCGGCAACATCACAATGACGCCTTCGGCGCTGACCGGGAATATCTCGATCACCGCGAGTGAGGCTTACTTTCAATCTGGCCATGTTGGAACGCAGATTGAGCTGACGCAGACCGGGAAAACCGTTTCTCAGACTCTCAACGGAGAAGACCAGGCAACCGATTTCATCACTGTGACGGGCATTGATGCACAACGCGTTTTCTTCAGAACCGCAACAGGCGCCAGCTTTGTCGGAACGCTAACACTTCAGCGGTCAGTTGAGATCGATGATCCGGTGTCTTGGTCAGATGTTGAATCTTACCTTAACGGTGCAGCAACATTCGCCCGAACCACGTACGATGATGGTCAGGACAATCTCACCGCGCACTATAGATTTGCTATCAAGTCCGGCGATTACACATCCGGATCTGTTGCCGTTGAGCTGGAGTTTGAGAACCAGACAACGGTAGGCCAGGCACTCATCACCGGATACACAAGCGAAACTATAGTCAGCGCTGAAGTACGGACAAACTTCGGTGCAACAGATGCCACCAGGAATTGGCGCATTGGATCATGGTCTGATGTCGCGGGATGGCCTCGGACTCCCATCATTCACGACGATCGCATGCACTGGTTTGATGACGATGGTCGGGACTATGCTTCTGAGGTCGATGATTACACAGATTTTGACGATACGCTGGAAGGGGATTCAGCGCCATTTGTGAGGACCGTTCAAGGCGGCAAGCTGGAAGGCGTGCAATGGGCACAATCCGAAGAGCGCCTTGTTGTCGGAACGACCGGATTTGAGGCTATCATTCAGGCCAACGAGTTTGACGGCGCTTTAACCCGCACAGACTTTACTTCGCGGAAGTTCTCTCGACGCGGTTGTGCTGATGTCGATTCCATCGTGCATCATGCCGGTATCTTCTATGCACAGAGGTCTGGAAAGCGCCTCTACGAAGCGTCAATTCCATCATCGCAATCCAGCTATCGCAGTCAAAACATTTCCCGGCTCAATCCAACGGCTTGCGCTGCTGGCATCAAGCGTATGGCAATCCAGGAGCAGCCAGAAACACGAGCCTATGTCGTGCTTGATGATGGCGGCATGGTGGTTTTGACATACGAACCAGATGATGAGGTTATCGCCTTCACAACTGTCACCACGCCAGGCGGTCTATTTGAAGATGTTGAGGTGTTAGTTGGCTCGGATCAGGATGAGGTTCATGTCACTGTGAACTTCTCGGGCACACGGCAGTTGCAGAGATTTGCAGGTGAGGCAGATCAAGAAAGCGTCTCCACTTATTCAGGTCTCGACTGTCATAAGGTGCTCACCGGAACAATAAGTTCAATCACGGGGGCTACCCATCTCGCCGGCCAAACCGTGCAAGTCTGGGCAGATGGTCAACATCGTGCTGACGTCGTCTTGGATGGATCTGGAAACGGCACCTTGGACGGCACTTATAGTCGGGTTGTCTACGGCAAGAACTACGATGCTAACTCAAAGTCTGCGAAACTGGCATACGCCGCTCAGCTTGGAACCGCGATAGGTCAGGAAAAGATCGTTCGCCATATGGCATTGTTGTTGTCCAAGTCGTGTGTTGATGGCCTAACATTCGGGACCGACGAGAATAGTCTGGAGCCTATACCTGATAACATCAGGGGCGTGGAGCGAACGGCTGGGCAGTTCTTCACTCACCTAGACTTTGAACTTGTTCCCGTCGCTGGTGAATTCGATACGGATACTCGGATTTACATCAACACCAAAAGCCAATCAGGGCCGTGTACCGTGCAGGCCGTGGTGTTAGATATCGAAGCCCCTGAAAATTATAGTGATCCTAGGAGATAGAGTTGCCAACACAGGATTTGGTACAATCACTGTTCGATTATGAAAGTGAGACAGGACATCTGAGGTGGTCAAAAAACCGTGTCGGTCGGGCAGAAGCGGGCTGTAGAGCCGGAACGTGTGTTAGGGGCACGCGCGTAGTATGTGTACACAAAAAACAATACACAGTTCGACAGATTGTTTGGCTCTACCACCGAGGCACCATGCCTACATCTAAGATTTATCCAATCAATGGGTGTGCGAATGATACCAGGATTGAAAATCTCACCCTGGCAAAAGATCAGCATTGGATCGACGCTGAGCGATTGCGGCATCTGCTAAGCTATGAACAAGACACTGGTCATTTTCGTTGGAAAAATGGCCGAGGGCCGCGCGCCAAGACGGGAACCATAGCTGGCCGTAACCGGTTTGGATACAATCAAATCCACGTCTGTGGTCGACGTTATCCGGCGCACAGGCTGGCTTGGTTATATATGACTGGTGAGTGGCCGCAGAATGATATCGACCACATCAACCGTAATAGATCTGACAATCGGTGGTGCAACCTGCGAGAAGCAACGCGTTCGCAAAACAACATGAACCGAGGACCAACAAAGGCTAACAAGAGTGGTTTCAAGGGTGTTAGCTGGAGCAAATGTAACAGCAAGTGGATTGCCCGGATTAAGGTGGGTAAAAAATATAAACACCTTGGTTGCTTTACAAGCAAAGAAGACGCAGCAAATGCGTACAATAGGGCTAGCGAAATCGTGCACGGTGATTTCGGGTACAGCAATCCGGTAGTTGGATGACAGTGCTTCGCAAAGCAACAAATGATGATTGGCATAAGTTCTTTGGAATGCCTGCATTCGTTCCATGGCAAGGCTACGTTGCCGAAGATCGGCGCATGATCCTTGGGATTGGTGGCATATTCATGCCGAATGATGGCCGTTGGCATGCATTCCTGAAGAAGGCTCCAGGTGTTCGTGCAGTTCTCACTACATATAAAGCTGCCAAGCTCACTCTCGATGATGCTGAGCAGCAAGGATTGACTGTCTACGCAATGCCAGATGATGGCATTTCCAGTGCTTGTGCGTTTCTGAAGCGTTTCGGATTTGTTGAGACTGAAGAGATGATCGACGGTCTGACTTACTGGAAGAGAATATCTGAATAATGGATCCATTCACGCTTGCTGCCGTGTCAGCTGTTGCCACTGCTGGAACCACAATCCTCGGCGCACAATCTGAAGCCAACGTCCTAGAGCAACAAGCTGAGGACGAACAGCAGCGCGCAGAGATACAGGCAGCTAACGCTGAGAAACAGGCATTGGAAGAGCGTGTTGTTGGCCAGCAGAAGGCCGGCAACCGGCGACGTGAGGCCAAGCTTGCAAAATCACGCCTCATTGCAGAAGCTGGCGCGTCAGGGGCGAGCGCGTCAGACAAGACTGTCCTTGATATCTGGGGGGATATTGACGCCGAGGGCCGGTTCAATGCCGATCAGGAAGCCGCTGCCGCTGATCAGAAGGCAAAGGGGATCACTTATCAGGCCAGCCTTGATCGATGGACAGCAGATCGTAACGCAGCAATCAAACGGTCATCTGCCAAGACAACCAGAATCGGCGGCTTCGGCGAAGCGATTGGCCAAAGTTTTGGGATGATGAGTCGTTATGGGGGATTCAGCCCGTCATCCACGATTGACGGTTGGAAGCCAACGGTGACCTACGGCTAATGGCACGTACTCCTCAAGGTTCAGACTTGATGCGCGACCCGAAGGCCGCGGCTACTCCAGCCGTGCGCGCAAGGGCTGTTGATTACTCTCCACAGCTGCAAGCAACTCGCTCGCTGCAGCGCGCAGGGAATTCGGTTTCCAAGGGCTTTGAGATCGCCGCGCAGAAAGCGCAGGAATACGAGGATCATGAAACCAAACTCAAACTTGCTGAGTTCCGCCTGCAAACCGAACGTGATCTGGAAGACCATCGAAAGACTATGGCTCCAGGGGCAGCAGGCTGGGAGTCAGGATGGCAGAAGGCCTATACTAAGCGCGCAGACAAGTTCATAAAAGCGCTGCCCGCTGCTCAGAGGCAGAACGCACATGCGGCATTAACACGACAGTATGAGAGGCTTGGCAGTCGAGCGAACTCACTTGCTCGCGGTGAGGCCCGCCGGTTTACGCTGGAGCGCCTAGAAGGAACTTTGACCGGATTCACAGAGAGGGTCGATCGCGATCCATCATCTCTGAATGAAAGCCGGCAAGAAGCACGCAGACTGGTCGAGAGTGCCGATCTCTCACTGGCTCAGAGAAAGGTCCTGCTCAAGCGAACGCGTCAGCAACTGGATCGGACAGCTCTAACTGCGAAACTTGCCTCTGCAAAAGATATCGGATCTCTCAATGCCTTGGATCAGGAGCTTGCTGGGAGCAAAGACGCCAAGCGTTACGATGGACCTTACAAATACTTAAGCGTGGCGCAGCGGCGGTCTGTACGAGGACAGATCGAAACGCAGAAAAAGAGGATTATCCGCGAGGTTCGCAAAGAGATATCAAATGTGGAAAGCGCGGCAGTAAACGGTGTCGCACCGAAAGAAGGCGAGCGTGCGAGGATTGACCAGTTAGTGGAGTCGACTGGCGATCCTAAGCTGAAGCGAGAGCTTTCTAGTGCTTTGAAGACGGCGGAGCGGATGAAGTCTCTATACCGACTTCCAGACACTGCAGTTGCTGCGGCTGCTACTCGACTTCGCGCTGATCTTACCAATAATGGTGGAACGGCTGCCCAGGACAAATATGTTCGGAAAATTGAAGCGCTGGCCCGAAATATGAAGACGGCCCTAAAAAACGACCGTCTTCAATGGGCTTGGAAGACCGGCACCGTCCCCATCGAGAGGTTGGTGCTTGACGATCCGAGGTCTATGGCATTGCGCTATGAGCAATCTCACCAAGCCGCTCGCATCTTTGTAGAAGGCAAGGTCAACGATCCCGCTGATATGAACCAGCACGAGTTGGACGCTGGAGCTGCAGAGCCCCCTCCCGCAAAAGACGTCATATACTTCCTGAATGCTGAGCGTGACGTGATAGCCTCCGATCTGGAGTCTGGTCGAAGGTCTGTCACTAAGACGGCCGCACTTCTTGTGCGTGCTTGGGGGCCAAAGGCTGCACAACAGGAGATGAGCCGTCTCGTTGATAAAGCACCAGGGGCCGCGCTAATCGGCACGTATGTTACGAATTTTGGAGAAAACGCGCCACTCGCGAAGGACTATGAAGCTGGTTTGCGGCTCAAGCAAACGGAAGGCTTCAAGTCACGACTCGGTTCGGTTGTTGAGATCCGCGGCGCGGTTGCGGACGCGGTCGATGCAAAAGCATTCGCGCTAAATCCGCAGGGCCTTACCGCTTTGCGCAATGCTGCCAATGTTATCTATGAGCAACAAGCCACGCGAGAGGGCCTGATCGAGTTTGAGAGCAATCGTTACGAGAAGATAGTCCGAGAACTCATAGGTGAAAACAAAATTGGCGGCGTGACTTATGGTGGGATTGCGGACGGCGATCCCGGCTGGTGGGGATCCTTTCCAACTTTTGTTCCGCACGATGTGCGCCAAGATAGTTTTGATGATCTGAGGGAAGAAATAAAGATTGAAGATCTTCCGTCACATCCAAGAGAAGGTGGCCGAAACGTTACCAAAGGTGAGTTCGAGTCTGCGATTTGGGTAAGCCAAGGAATGGATCGTTATCTATTGGCAGCCGATGTAGGCGATGAAGGCCTCAAGGCTTACACGGATCATGATGGCCGACCCTACATCATCGACTTTGGATCACTGCGCGGAAGACTAAAAGAACGTCGTCGAGATCTGTTTGCCCCATAGCAATAAGGAGTTATCGTGATGGAAGGTAGGATGACTGGAACATTAACAGCTTCGGATGTGGCTGCGGTGGCCTTTGCTGGAGCGTCTCAATTCCTCACTCATCAAGTCGATTGCGAACAAGTGCAAAGAATTCCTCCGAAATGCGTGCAACCCGATCGACGGCATTATCGGCAGTGGTTTGATCCGCGCCAGATATTTCAACTTTTGAGAGTGCTTCCGAAATGAGCTTAGCAAAGTTATCGAAAGACCCAACTGGATCATTATTTTTCTTGAACTGAATTTCGTACAGCAGTGAAACAAGCTGTCTCATCACGGCAGACTCAGCCTCAAGCTCCAGTATTTTCTCTTCAATGTCATTCATGAATTACTCACTTCTTCAGAGCGGATCTTTTAACAATAGATCTCTGAACACGTGTGACTTTAGAGGGTGGAGCAGGGATCTTTGGACGAGAATCAGAGTCAAATGGCGGTGGCTCACCGGCGCCACTACCAGTTCCGTAAAACACCTGTCGTCGTTTGCGAACCGCTTCAGCTAAACGCTCAGGGTCCAGGAAATCAGCCTCGTCCAACTGATCCACATGAGCCTGCAGAACAATTGCAATGTATGAAGCCAGGCTGCGGTCATCGGCTTCCGCAAGCATCTTCAGCGAGTCAAGCAGTTGATCAGGCAGCCGCACAGTAGTTTGTGAGTTTTTCTTCTCCATAGAGTGCATTTGACTTCATATGAATTGACATGCAATCGAAACCGTGAACACATACCGGAGTGGATGAAGTCATTATGTACTCGGTATGGAGTTGCGTTATGCCAAGACCAGTCAGGCGATCGAAGTCGGGCAACATAAAGAAAACTGATCGAGGGACGAAACAGCTGCATGTTTTACTCAGAGTTCAGAGCTTAGAAGCGCAGGCAAATGTTCTGAGGATTATGTCGCTGAGCCCAGCGGTGAATGAGAACATCAAACCAATTTTAGTCTTCTTCGCAGAGTCAATCGACGCTGACTGTGAGTACATCCGCGATTGCCATTGGAAAGACCTCTAACTCATCTCAGTGACGATGAATACTTTCAGGAGATATTGGCAGTTTCCTCGGCAGGGCTCCGCTTCGTTCGGCGTGGCACGGCGAGGTGAGGCAGGGCACGGCTCCGCTTGGCACGGATTTCAGACTATCTCTTTCAGTAGGAGCGTAAAATGCAAATCATGACAGCAAAGTTCAGTGGTTCGAAGCCGCTTCTCATGTCAAATGAGCAGATGGCCAATCCGCTCAGTAAGGCGTCACAGCGATTAAAAGAAATCACGCAGAAGAGAAACAAGACTGAGGATGATTACTGGGAATGTGCCCGAAGGGAATTTGACGGAGGCATGTACTTTGACGATGCACTCGGTCCGATCATACCTAGTCGCATTCTTCGAGCCGCTCTGATCGCTGGCGCCAAAAAACTGAAGCTAGGTCCCAAGGTCACAGAAGGTGTCACGTTTGTCGATCTGGAATACAAGCTGCTGTACACCGGTCCGCGCGATAAAGATGGCTTATGGAAGAAGGGTTTCTACGATCAACGAATGGTCGGCAATCAACGAGCCCGTGTTCTTCGCACCCGACCGATGTTCAAGGACTGGGCTGTCGAGTTCCAGATCATCTTCGACCCGACAATGATCGATGAGCGCAACATAACTGACGTCCTCAGGCGTGCTGAGACATTGGGCATCGGTGACTACCGGCCCTTGTTCGGCACGTATCAATCGAAGGTTCTCGGCGTTGCTCAATGGCAAATCGATCTACCGGAGGCCGCAGAGTGAAAGAGCCGCGCAATTTCTTCTCGCACGATCCAAACATCGGCGAGCCCTGGCAAATAGCGGTTCAGGGCTTAGTAGAGATGGATCTTACGCCCGGAGACATCGTCCAACAACGTGAGATCACGGCACTTCTTGGCATGATCGACGAGGATGAAATCACGGACGCCGCAGAGTTCAAGCGCTTCACGATGGCTCGTTGGCCACAAGTGGAAAAGCTTATTGAAGGTTTTGAAGACGAGACTGGTCTCACACTCATGGCAAATCACCGAGGCGCGTATCTGGTCATTGAGCCAGAAGAAGTCGCGCAAGTTGTCATGGAAGCAACGGGCCGGAAGCTGCACCGCCTTCTCAAGTGGGCCACTGGAAAGTTGAATCGAGCCAGCAACGAACGTGCATCAGCAGAAGAACTGCAACGTCGTTCTGATGCAGTTGTCCATCTTCAATCGCTCCGGCAACAGGCTAAGCGAGCAAGGGCAAAAGGTTAGTTCCGACCTCTTCGGCCGGAACTGGGCCATTCGAAAGCTAAAGGCATGAGAGTAGCCAGCAACATCATTGAGATCTTAATAATTCCGGGCTCTACCCAGTATGCAATGGCGACTGCGATTGCGATTACCAGTGCCACAAGAGTGTTATTGAGGCGTGGATGTTCAGTTTTGAATTCGTAGTGGCTGACGGGAAGTTTCATGTGGATACCTCCTGGCATAAATCATGACGCATTACGGTAAGCTAGAACCCAACCATAACGCGCGCCCAAGAACGATGCGCCAAATATAAGCAAAGTAGCCAATTTGATAGACCCACCATCTGGCGTTGCTCCATCGAAGTAGAGCCAGAACAGAACGGCGACAGTAACAAGTAGCCCCGTGAGCATCAGGGCGAAACCAACGACTGCACCAAGAATCCCTAAAACAATTCGCATAACTAGATCCTATGTACTTCGGCAAACCTGACATGAACCGGGTCTATACGACACCGGCTGACGTTACGACTCCACCTGCTGATCCGTCGTGGGCGAACCTTGGCGATATAGCGGCAAGGACGTCTGAAACCATGTACATAACCAATAATCTCAACAGTACGGAGCTTGGCCTAGAGGAAGCATACAGGCAAGAAATTGCGACAATCAAGGACGCGACTGGAACCGAGCTCCCAAACCCACAAACGTTTCGCAGGCAGGCCGGCTTACAGGGTCAAGAAGGCGCATATGGTCAATTGTTCTCCAAACGCCTGCGCCAGAAAAGCGAAGAGGAGGTCACTCCGCAACGCTTTATGGAATTGAAGCGCGAGTTGGCGGAGAAATATCCACAGCATCTCGAGGCCATTAAACCGGACGCTGATCCCGGTGATACGCTTCGCCAGCTGCGCCGCGATGCTGAGAAACGTTTGCTGGAAGCGCACCGGCGCTATGGCGATGGTTTCTTGCCCTACGCTGCTATGTTAGCTGGTGGTGTCTATGGTGGCGGTACTGACCCAGCTTTCTGGGCCTCGTTTCTGCCTGGAATGCAGGGCGGCGCGGGCCGTGGGATTGCAGGCTTGTTATCGATGGCAGCGAAACAGGCTGCGATCAATGCGGCTGTTGAGGTGCCATTCACCGCAGTATCTCAACTCAACCGTGCAGACGCAGGTCTGGAGTACGGAGTTAGACAGGCAGCCTTCGAAGTAGCCGCGGCTGCCGCATTCGGCGGACTTCTGGACCTCGGCGTCCGCGGTCCTACTCGTGCTATCCAACATGTAAGAGGCAAAAAGCCAAACGTCGACGACAAAGACCGGATAGTCGGATGGCGCAACAAAGACGATCCTGAGCCCAAGCCCATCCGTATTTCACCAGAGACCTGGCAAAAGGCAGAGCAGGGCGATATCGAGTCCCTCAAGAGCGTCACCAGGGAACTCGGGATTGACGACCAACCCAGCATTCGCGGCCTGACCGAGGGAGCAGAGATCGAGGCAGAGACCCGATTGCAGCTTCGGGAGATGGGCGTCGACGATGGCGAGGGCCTACGGAAGTTCGCCCAGGCATTGCGGTCTGTTGCAGATGGGTCAGAACCGCCGCCGCTACCGCCATCTGTCACGCGAAATGAATTCCAGAATCTGAATGAACGTCTCGACGAACTATCCACCGGCCAAACAGAAGTTGCCGCAGCTGTCCGTGAGATCCGAGATGACTTGCCGGCTGAAACTGCACCGATCGAAGACTGGCGCGCAATTCAAGCAAGGATCCGTGATCCCGAAGTCAAACAGGCCGTATCAGACTTCGTAGAAGCAAAGCAGCAGTCCGTTGATACACCAGAAGTATCGGTCACTCGTGATACGACGCCAGTGCAGCTAGCACGCGAGATTCAGGAGGTGCCATCGCGAGCGGTCGTCCTGGAACAACGCATCGGACCGGATCGTGCACGCATGGTCAATAATCTCGCACGATTGTCCGATGAAGCATTGGGCCAAGTTGAGGCCGGTGCCGTCCATCCGAAGGTTGCCGCTGTCGTCGGTGAGTTTGTTGTAGACCAATCTCGACATAAGCCAATCGTTGAGCGGTTGAGCGCAGAGCAAGTTCAGGATGTTCCGGCTGCTCGGCGCGTCATCGGCGAGGAACTGCAGCAGGGCACGCAAGTCGAAACGGCTATTCGCATTCTCGGTGCTGACCCACGTCATACAAATGTTGAAGCACTCGGACGTCTGGACGATCCAAACGGTCCTGAGGCTCGAGCCCAGGCAGAAGAGCTAGAGCAGCAGGTCAATCGGTTCCCGAAGGATGATTTGAATCTTCTTCTGGCCATCCGTGCCTACCACGGCAGCCCTCATGACTTCGATAAGTTCTCCATGGACAAGATAGGAACTGGAGAAGGGGCGCAAGCTTATGGGCATGGGTTGTATTTTGCTGAGAATCCGAAGGTGGCGACGCAGTACAGGGATGATCTTGCGCCTGCCAGTCCGGACCCAGTCTTTTTGGATCATGCAGGCAAGGAAGTTTCTGGAGCGACAGAGACGGCGGCCTTCCTCCTTGATCGGCACAAGAACTCAAGCCGGGGTGCGCTCGATTCTGCGCTCTACGATGCCAGCGTGATGCAGAATGCGGACGCTGTTAGTGCGGAAGTCCAAAGACTTGCCAAAGGCGCGAAGCCAGAGGACAGGGTCACAAAAGGACCGCCTCGTGAAAGCCCCGGCAACATCTACGAAGTCAACATAAAAGCCAACAAGGATGACTTCTTGGATTGGGACAAGCCGCTTAGAGGTCAATCGCAGAACGCGAGTGCCGCCTTCCGAAACATGGTGGAGGACGTCGAGAGAAAGACCTTGGGGCGTGATCCTGCATTGGGTCCGGTCCCTGAACAGCTGTCACGTTTAAAGGATCGCCTGCAGCAATTCCATGGCCGTCAGAATGATACGCCGCTTGGCCAATGGGCGGCAGCAGAGAGCTTAGACAAGGCGACCTTAGATGCGATGAAGGATTCCGGAATTCCTGGCATCAAGTACCTTGACGGAAATTCTAGGGCGTCAGGCCAAGGAACCTATAACTACGTCATATTTGACGATAACCTGATAGAGATCACAGCAAAGAATGGAGAGCCTGTTTCTGCAGACGTGCGCCGCGAAGCTATTGCCCAGACACAGAAGCAGTTTGCGCTTGCCAACGGCGTCGGATCACTTGGTGATCCGCTTGCACATGCTGCGACACCGCTTGCCAATCTCGATATGCCGTCTATTCGCACTGAGATAGACAAGATTATCAACAGACTGCCTGAGGGATACAAGGTCCAACTTGAGAACCGCCTGACGTTCCAGGAACGAGGCGGAATCGTCGAAGCCGATGCTGTGTTCGACCCAACGGCCAAATTAATAAAGGTTTCGCTTGCATCGAATGATCCGGCTCGGTTTGGTCGCCATGAAGAGATCCATGCCTATCGCCAGCTCGGACTGTTCAACGACGATGAGTGGAACGCTCTGACGACCTACGCGCGCGACAACGATCTGCGCAAAGCCTATAAAATTGATGATCGCTACGGAGAACTCTACGGCAATAGGTATAAGGACGATCCCGACAAGCTCGAGGAAATGCTTGTCGAAGAAACCATTGCCGAAATGTGGGCCGATCGGGTTTCTGGCAAGAGTTACGGCAAAACGATTGACGGCCTCATCGATCGAGTGATGCGGGTCATAAACGCAATCTCGAAAATGCTCCGTGGCAAAGGATACACGCGCATTGAAGACGTTTATCAGCGTATTGAAACAGGTGAGATTGGACGTCGCGCAGAACCATCAGCTTCAAGCGATTTGCCCCCGACGAACGTCGACTACCAAGCTTATCAAGCTGAGATGTCTCGAACCCAACGAATGGGAGATGTCGGCGAAGTCGTGGAGGCCTGTCGACGATGAGCCTCAAAGTCTGCATTGACAACGCCGTATCGGCCGGCGAGCTGACTCTTGAAGAAGGCCAGCAGCTGAAACAGCGCTACGACACGCTGGCGAGGAAAGTTTTCGCTCGCGGATCTGCGCGAGATCAGCTGATCGAAGAGATCGAAGCGGAAGCCGCGCAAAGGAAGCGCATTGCACTTCTTACTGAAACGGTTCGCCAGCAATTGCAGGGATTCGTCTTCGGCCATGTCAATGCGCGCGGGTTCATGGACCCAATGGAAGCTCAGATGTGGCTCTTGGACCATAAAGGGCAGGCGCAAATCGAAAGCGTCAAGCAGCATCAGCTCGGCCTACAGGGATACATTCATGGTCGCGTCAATCAGGCTATGCAGGAATTCCGTGCCAAGGCGAAGATTACCGGCGATCTAGCACGTCGGTTTGGGTCTACGCGCAAACTACAAATGGACTGGGTCCGGGAGATGCACGGCGAGAGCACGGGAAACGAATACGCTAAAGAACTGGCTAAAGAGACATCCGCGGCCATCAACGATACTCGTGAATGGTTCAACGATGCAGGCGGCGCTATCGGTAAGATTGAAGGTTATGCGTTACCTCAGCATTACAATCGCGAGCGAATGCAAGCTGTCGAGCCGGAAGAGTTCGCAAAAGACATGCAGGAACACGTTGGTTTAGAGCGTATGAGACATCCGCTGACGGGCAACCAGATGACCTTGGATGAAGTCTGGGATGCTGCGATATTCACGCATGAAAATGTGGGCGCCGACGGCTGGTTAAAGCGTGAGCCATCCGGTCAGCAGTACGGCAAAGGCGCTATGTTCAAGCGCCACGCAGATCACAGATTCTTTCATTTCAAGGACGCAGACTCCTACATCTTCATGATGGAAAAGTACGGTGACGTGGATGTCCTGACCGGACGTTGGGATCCCTGGTCGACCTTTACAGGTCACATGGCGACGATGACGCGCGACATCGCAATGATGCGTAAGCTTGGGCCAAACCCCAATGCCATGATGGAGTTTATTCATCAGAGCGTCGAAAAACATGCAGCAACGATCCGGCCAAGCAATAAGATCAGAGAGATGCAAATCCGGGAGTTCAAGGAACTTGTTCGGGCCAAGAACCAGACGGTGGATAGCCTGCATGCGAAACACGCAACGATCCTTAAGAAGTTAGACAAAGCGAGGCACAGAACTCGCCTCGCTGCCCCGCTGAACAGAGACAGTAAGAAAGCGCAAAAGCAACGATCTGAAGTTGAGAAGCTTCAAGCCGAGCTAATGGAGTCACATCAGAAGCTTGTGGCTCTTGAGCAAGGGCAACGATTGTGGACCGACGCGGATGAGCGGAAGTCGGCAGAGCTGCTACGACAGATGCGTTTGGAAGTCCCTGACGACTTCAACAACCCACGCCGGCGTGCCGCTGAATGGAAGCGCATGTCCGAGCGGGCATTTGACGAACTTCGTGGTGCGAACAAACTTCCCGAGGAGGGGGACTTCGCGGAGAACTTCGCACACTACGCGCAAGGCATGCGGAACTGGCAGGTAGCTACCAAACTCGGCGGTGCCGGCATATCAGCTCTTAGTGACGTAGGGCTACGGCGTCAGGCACAACGCATGGCGGGATTGCCGCACAAAGGCCTAATCACGAACTACATCAAGCAATTCGGTCCTGGACAGCAGAAAATTGCGATGCAGCAATCTCTGATCTTGGACGCTGCTTTACACACCTTAGATAGAGACAGTCGACACGCTGTCGCGACTTCGTTCGATGGCGTTACTGGCTATATCGCTGACCGCACTCTTGTCGCCGGCGGCCTTACTCAAATGACGCAAGTCAATAAACATGCAACCGGCCTTGAGCTTCACGCCTTCACCGGAATGCTGCTTGAGCGTAATTTCAAGGACCTTCCCAAACCGTATCGTAAAGGAATGGAAACTTTCGGTTTGACCGAGGGCGATTGGAAAGTGATGCAGCAAGCTGGGACGAACTCCGCCGGTTTTGCGCAGGTTGCCGAGATGCACAAGATCGATCCATCAGTTGCTATTCGGTACAACGGATACGTTCACAAGATTATGCGCGAGTCAGCAGGTGAGATGGATACGCGCACGCGTGTTCAAATGATGCATGACTCTAAGGCTGGAACGTTTTCCGGCGAGATCCTGCGAAACATGTACCAGTTTAAAGGCTTCGGAATCGGCTTGCTATTCACGCATTTCACGGGAGCTTACCGAGACTTTCACGCAGGAGATAATATGGGCCTCGCGATGCGAGCCGTGAATATCCTTCTGATCATGTCTCTCATGGGCGCAGTCTCCCTTCAGCTTAAGGATGTATTCTGGGGGCGTGATCCGAGAAACATGAATGATTGGCGCTTCTGGGTGGCATCAGTTGTTCAAGGCGGTGGCCTCGGGATCTACGGTGATTTCTTCTTTGCCGATCACAACAGGTTTGGCGGCAGCATCGGTGAAACAATTGCCGGTCCTGTCGGTGGCGTTGTTGGCGATATTACGCAACTAACATTCGGGAATATCGCCAACTTGTCCAATCAGGACGACACGAACTTCGCGAACGAAGCATTGCGTTTCGCTAAAAACAATACACCGGGCCAGAACGTTTTCTATCTTCGTTTGGCCTGGGAGAGGTTGCTGTTCGACCGACTGCATCAGGAAATCGACCCGCAGGGCTTCCGGGCTCGAGCTCGTCGCCAGATACGCAACCGTAGGCGTGATTACAATCAAGAGTATTGGTTTGCTCCAGGTCAAACCTTTAACGAAGCAGACCTCCCTGACCTCTCTGAAGCTATTCAATAACCAGTTCCGCGTTCCAACTTAGGAACCATGCCGTGGGCCATAATCTGTCCCCGATACCATCCCGCACATCTGTAGTGATTCAGACAGATGTTGATGGCAGCAACGCTACGATCAAAGCGGCTACAGAGCAGCAAGCTGGCGTCATGACCGCGGATATGGTCAAGGCGTTGAACAAGCTCATTCAAGCCGTTCCAAATCTGGATCAAGCGCCGATTGCACTGCATGCCGTCAATGCACCAGATCCTAGCCTCGATCTGTCGCTTCCAGCTGTCGTGCAGCCACAAACTCAAATCCTGCCGCCCAGCAGCATGGATAATGTTATTGCGCGGCTTACAGCGCTAGAGCAACGCGCAAACAACACTCAAGACTACGCCAGTTTACTCAACGCACTCACAGCATTCCGAGACAAGGTGTCTGATCGGATCACAGCTCTTGAGGCGCGCGTGGCCAAACTTGAAACAAACGACAATCAGCGCGGTCTTCCAGCTCCAGACATGAGCGGCGAAGTCAATCAGCTGAGAGCTGAAGTGCAGCAGCTCAATTCAGTTGCCAATGAAAACAGCGCTTTCATCGAATTGATCAAAGGCATGGTTGATGATCCCACGCCAGTCCTGAAGCCGGAGGGTGCCTGATGGTTGATATTACCGAGTACAACGCCAGCGGAGCGCTCAGTGCTTTCTATCCAGACAAGAATACACGTGTTCCGGCGCGCCTCTGGGCGATTGAGAGAGCTATTCAAGATCTTGCAGCCGTTGGCATTGTCACGCTGTTTGAAGGTGCTGGAACGGATCCAACAGGGCTCACAGGGTACGCAAACACCAGCCTCTGGCTGAATGCGGAATCAGGTGTTACCGCAACGCCGGGAACAGTGCGTTATTGGAATGGCACGTCACCAGAGACGGATGTAGCAAACTGGCCGGCGTTAACTGTTGCCGGCTTTAGAAGCCATCTCAGCGTCTACAGTCAGGCAGAAGTCGATGCCTTGATTGCTGGCGGATTGCCAACATTCAATAGTGATAATTTTGCTAACAATTCGAGTGTCGCCGGGACAACCGTCACGGATGCACTCAACACACTCCTGTCCGCCCTGGCAAACTACGTTCCAACGTCTCAGCTGGGCGCGAACGATGGCGTTGCGACGCTCGATTCCAGCGGCAAGCTGACAGCCGCACAAATCCCGTCATCGATCACGTCGCCGTTTCAGTTCCAAGGCACCTGGGACGCATCTACGAACACACCAACGCTTACCAGCTCAGTTGGAACTGAAGGTCATCTCTACCGTGTATCAGTCGCAGGCACGACGGCTTTGGATGGCGAAGCGTCATGGACGGTAGGCGATGAGCTTTACTTCGGTGGCGGTGTCTGGAACAAGCTTGCCGGCGCCAGCACGCAGATTTCAACTGTCGATTCCAATGCCCAGGTTGACGGCGGTATAAAATTGCTCGGCACGACTGGCACACACGGGCAGTCGCAGGGCAATGCCTATTATAGCGTGGTTGTGACCAGCGATGAGCGTATCCTGATATACGGCGACCATGACGTGTTCGCCTTCAACCCGGTCGACGACTATCCCGGCATACCTTATGAATTGCCGCTCCCTTGGGACACGTCAACCGTCAAGATCGAAGCGGTTTATTGCGGCGGCAATTACCTCCTAGTTCAAACCGATGAAGCCACCGGCAATCTTTACTCGATAGGAGCGAATGCATCTGGTCAACTTGGCCAGGGTGACACAACCGCAAGGACAGAGCTGACGAACATCTCGGCGCTCTCAGCGGTTCACGTGGATCGCTGTTACACATTCGGCGGAACAATCAATACGGTAAATCAGGACTACTGGTATGCCATCATGAGTGATGGGGATTTGTGGGGCTGCGGTCGCAATGCCGAGTATCAGATGGGCGACAACACCACAACAGACTGGACGACACCAGCCCAGATACAAGACAGCGGCGCCAGTGATCTCGTTAATATTGTGGAAGTGTCATCTGCTGGTGGCATATCCGGCCAGATGGCGCGCGTCACTGATGGTTCTGTTTGGGTATGGGGCGCCAATACAGATGGCCAACTCGGCAACAACTCGACAACCACGATTACTCAGCCCGAAAAAATAGAAACATCACCGGGATCGGGAACGCCGCGCACAGATATTGCACGAGCTGTGGTTACAGGTTCAGATAACGCGACAGCTCGTTCATCTGGATACATTCTGACAACAGCCGGAAAAGTTCTGTTTTCTGGTGACGCAAATTACGGCCTTGGCGACAACACAACAACAAGCCGCCAAGTGTTTACTGCATGCACTGGCCTCATCGACAATGAGACCATCACAGACATTTTTGTCGGAGGCGGTGAGTATTCAGTCGCCGTAGCATTTGACTCGACGGGTGGCGTCTGGATCGTCGGATACATGGCATCAGATGCGCTTGCCGGCGCCGGCAGCACAACGAATTTGACAGAGTTCTTGGAGATCGGCAGCAACCTTCCAGCAGGTTGGAACGGAGCCGTAACGGACTGCATTATCGCCGGTGGCAATGCCACGTGCGTCATCTATCTGGAAGCTACCATAGCCAGCGTGAAACGAATTGCTTCTATCGGTCATGATACCAACTATGAGAGCGGGCAGAACCGTTCGGTAGCAGCTGCTGCACACACGTGGCAAGAAGTTCACGGGATGCGTGGAACGCTGAGTGATTACTCAGTCTTTGGGGATTATCTGCGCTACGGTTTGATGACCGTCAATACTGAAGGCGAAGCCAGGTATCACGGATACAATGCCACCGGCATGGCCGGCAGTGGAAGTCTAACGCCGGCGTCTATCTCAACGCAGCAGTCGGTCAAAACAGGGATACCTCGCAAGCTCAAAGCTCCGGTGCATCTTGGTGCTTATAGCGCTGTGACCGAGTACAGCTATCAAGACGAAGTCACGTATCAAGGTTCCACGTGGCGCTATCGAGCTGGGCTCAGCCCGTCATCTGGCAACGCTCCGCCAACACTTCCAACGACATCCAATACTTATTGGGAGCTCGTCAGTCAGAAGGGCGATGCTGGCTTTTCGAATGTTGTGTTCGATTTTGATGGCGGATCGACGCCATTGGTTGCTGGTCTGCAAGCGCGTATCCCTGTGTCGTTCGATGCAACGATTATAGAAGCAACGCTGATAAGCAACACGTCCGGTGATGCGATCATCGACATCTGGAAGGACACGTTTGCGAACTATCCTCCGACGAACGCAGACTCGATCACGGCATCAGCGCAGCCCACGCTATCCAGCGCAGACAAGTACCAGGATCTGTCTCTCACGGGCTGGACGATATCAGTCACCGCCGGAGACGTCCTTGTTGCCAACATCGACAGTGTCAGCGGTCTCACAAATCTAGTGCTCAATCTCAAGGTCCAAAGGAGCTAACTAATCATGGTGGCATTTAACAAGTACCACACATTCATAGAGGCGCAGTTCGAAGGTGCGCACAACTTGGGCAGTGACACACTTAAAGTCGCCCTCACGAATACGGCGCCAACTGTCGCGACTGATGCTGGTCTCAGTGATATCTCGGAGATTTCTGCAGCCAATGGGTATACGGCAGGCGGCACGCAGGCGGCAACGTCGTCTTCGGCACAGACTTCCGGAAACTACAAACTTGTTCTGGCAGACGTCGTGTTCACCGCAAGCGGCGGATCGATCGGGCCGTTCCGCTATGCGGTTTTGTACAACGATACCGCGTCAGGAGATGAGGTGATCGGATATTGGGACTACGGATCATCCGTATCGCTTGCGGATGGTGAGTCACTAACGTGGGATGCGGACCCAACTAACGGCGTCTTGCAGGCAGCATAAGGAATTAGATGATGTCAACAACAGTCGATCTACTGAGGCAGCGTTTCAAAGAGCTGCAGCAAGAACGAGAAACTATTCTCGCTCAACTTGAACCATTGCAGGCAAAACGCGATGCGATGGCGCAACAAGTCCACCAGATCAAAGAGCAAATGAAGCCGGTCGCTGATGAAGCCAGGCCGCTCAGAGACGATTTGTTCAAAGTGGATAATGAGCGCGGACAAATCAGCAAGGCTCTGAACGGCAAAACGGGCAAGTAATGGCTGAACTGCTATTAAAAATCGGTGATGAGGCAGGGTTCGAAGACGGCGATGTTTTGCACGCTTTCAACGATCGGCGGATCTGCCAAGTGCACACCGAGCATATCTGTTGTCCGAAAGGTCGTCCTGATCTCAACCCGCGAACGCGCAGCGGGTTCTTAATACGCGGGACGCTAACGGAAGAGTTGTGCGCCCAGATGTTTCGTCATTGTTTTGAGCGCGTGTCGGCTTCGACAGTGAAGCGCACAGACCTCGTAACTCTGGATGAGGTTCTATTTGACGGGAGACCGCGTCTCGTTGACGGCAGAGTGCAAGCGATGGACGTGGATCTGTTCTTGCGAAATCGCTTGCTTGCCGCCAATCACGGCATCTTCGGAGATGAGCGAAAGGCCGTTTGGTACGGTACGTCTCGCACGCCGGACATATACGCATTAGGGAAAGTGTGGGATCGTATCGAGGCCGACACGAAGCTTCGAAGATCGGACCACACACAGTTTCCGTTCGTCGAACGGACACGGTCACTGCACCTTCCGATATCGTTCGAAGACTTCGACGATGCGACTGCGGCAGACTACGTGGCGCCACTCGTGGATCAGTCCGACCCGGATAATGTCCAGGCCGTAAAGAAGCGCGAGAAACAAGTTGCCTATAAGGAGATTTTTCCAGATCGAGTTTCCAAAATTTTAGACAAGTCAGCCATTGAGGATTTGCGTGATCAGATCGCCCGCACGTCTGCAGACATGGCCACAAAAAAGATCGATGAGAAACTTCCGGTCGCAGAAGTTGAGGGACGCTGATGGCAACGGTCACAAAATCAATCGGCACAGCAGGTCGCGACTATGAGACCATTACGCTATGGGAAGCTGACCTTGACAACGCCGCGGAGTACAGCTCTGGCGATGATGCTGTCGGGGAAATGTACAATGACAGCGTCTTCGACGAGGCGCCGGCTATCAATGGCGGCGGCACCATCGGATTAAATTCTATCACACTGACCGTTGCTTCCGGTGAACGACATGACGGCACTGCAGGGACAGGTGCACGTATTGTAAAAACGGGATCGGGTGGAAATGTTATAAGTCTCCCGACAGCTGTCGGGACGACCGTCGAATGGTTGGATATTGACGCCAACGGGAATACTTGGCAACGCATCTTCCTTGTCACCGCACCGAATGGAAGTGGCTATCAAAATACTATCCGAAATTGCATCATCCATGACATGACCAACGGCAACAATCCGATTCATGGGATTTCCGCACAGAGCATTTCAACCGGATCAAAACTAGATATCCTGAACAATATTATGTATGGCATTACGTCAACGCGTAGCGCAGGATCGGGTTCGATTTTTGGCATTGAGCATGCTCAAAGCAACGGTACTTTTAACGTAATCAATAACACTATCCATGACGTGGAGGCGACGTCAGCATCATTCGGCGGCACCATTTACGGTTTGGGCATGCTGAACAGCTCAAACCATGACTATGTCAATAACATCGTAACGGCAACCACAGCAGCAGGGTCGCCAACTCTGGCGGATTTCGAGTTAATATCTCCGGCAAATCCAACAGTTAGTAACAACATGTCGAGTGACGCATCTGCTAGCGGAACAGGCAGCGTTACTAACGTCACAACAGCAGATCAGTACGTGTCGACGACTGTTGGTAGCGAAGACCTTCACCTTAAAACCGGATCTGATGCGATCGGAGCGGGAACGGATCTTGGCACTACTCCATCAGGCGTTGAGATTGACATAGACGGTCGCGATCGGGACGCAGAAGGCGACACCTGGGACATTGGCGCCCATCAGTTTGTTGCAGCTGGTGGCGGAGGTCTTACGATCGATGCAGAGCACGGTACGTTCACACTAACTGGCCAGACTGTCGACCTCAGCGCCTCTCGATCGCTTGCAGCTGGATTGGGTAGCTTCGCTCTAACCGGGCAAACTGTCGATCTAATTACGTCAGGCGCTCTTGCTGCCGAGGCCGGTAGTTTCCTTCTGACAGGCCAAGATGTCGATCTTCAGGCCGATCGGACACTATCGGTCGAGCACGCAAATTTTGTTCTGAATGGCCAATCCGTCAATCTGGTTGGCGAAAACACAATCGTTGCTGAGAACGGCGTGTTCACCGTGACCGGCCAGGTGGCTGGCTTCGAGCAGGCACTGTCCCTTGTCGCGGAGCATGCAGATTTTGTTCTGACGGGACAGGACGCAAACCTATCGCTCGGGTTCACTCTTGACGCAGAGCACGGCGTGTTTGTCCTCAACGGACAGAATGTGGTTTTGACGTACGATACCGGGGTGTTTGAACGACGAGTTCGTGCATTCATCATCGGCTGAAACTAACAGTCGCTACCTCCATTAAACATACAATTAGTATTGCGTCGTGCTGCGCGTAAAGCTCAGGAAATAGCCGCATGAGCCTAGCATTTGAGAAACTATCAAAACGCCGCTTGCAGGGCGTTCACCCCGACCTAACAGACGTCGTGCATAAGGCGATAGAAAGCCTTGATGTGCCGGTTTTGGTCGTTGAAGGTAAACGCACGAAAGCACGTCAACGCCAGCTAGTCAGAAAAGGTGCTAGCCAGACAATGAACAGCCGGCATCTAACCGGACATGCTGTTGACCTGGTCGCTGTTGACGGCCGCAAGCTTCTATGGGGCCGGCCTTACTATCAGTCGATATCAGCCGCAATGAAGTCAGCCGCAGAAGAGCTGAACGTTGATATTGATTGGGGTGGCGACTGGCGATCATTCAAAGACACTCCGCATTACCAGTTGAACTGGAAGGCTTACCCCAAGGATGACAAGAGCTGGCAGGATCGCGTTAAGCCAGAGGTTAAGCCCTGCCAAGTTCTGGCCAAGACTAGCCGTAAGTACAAGACGGCCGGCTTAGGAAAGCATGCTTCCGCTGGATTTGCTGCATCAGCAATTAGCTATGCCAGCCTGCAAAACGTAACCGCCACACAAAGCTATCTTGATGCGATCAGTTCCCTTCTCAAAACTTATGGGATTGTTGTTGCTATAGCTGCCGGTGTGGCTGGCTGGCTGATCTTCGAACTGCTTCAGCGTTGGCAGGAAGAAGACTATGAGGACGGCCGATACGAAACAAAAGAAGACATGAATGAAGGGTCAGGCGAATGGGGTTGACGCAAGAGCAATTGCATAAAGTCTTGCATTATGACCCTGACACTGGTGATTTTTGGTGGAAGGAGAAGAAGTCAGGGCGACACATGACAAAGCCAGCGGGCGGAAAGTCCGGGAGGTATTTACAAATACAGCTATGGAAAGGCGCGCAGTTCTACGCTCATCGCCTTGCGTGGCTGTACGTTTACGGAACGTGGCCGCCAGAATGCATAGACCATTCAAACGGTGATGGTCTTGATAACCGTGTTGCCAACCTTCGACTAGCGAGCAAGAAACAGAACGCACGAAACGCCAAAAAAGGAAAGAACAACACGTCGGGATACAAGGGCATTTGCTTTGACAAAGGGAAGCAGAAATGGATGGCCAAGACGTGCAAGGACTACAAACAGATATTTATTGGGTACTTTGATTGCCCTAAGCAGGCGCATGAAGCGTATGTGAACAAGATAAAAGAGTTGCATGGGGAGTTTGCCAACGGTGGAGCTGGGGAATGAACGTAGCGTTGTCTCTAGGCGGCTTAATATTTAAGTCGTTTTATGGCCGTCTGATAGGCGTTGCACTGATTGCACTTAGTGCACTTGCTATCAATAATTCCTACCAACGCGCCAAGGGCGCCAGTGCAGAGCGTACCAATATCGTTAATAAAACTAACGAGAAAGCGAAGCAACGCAATGCACAAGCTAGTAAGGTCCGCCGCGGCAATCCTGTGTCTGGGGCTGCTAAGCGCTTGCGCGACGAATACGGCGCCGGCGCTAATTGATCTATCGTCTCTTTGCAAAGATTGGCGCGTGGTCAAGCCTGCTAATGCAGACAAGTTCACCAACAAGACCGCCAAAGACATCCTAGATAACAACGACACGCGCCATAAGGTTTATGGATGCCATAAGCTTGAAAACGAGGCCGCGTGATGTGGTGGTTATCGGCCTGGACAATCGCAAACCTTGTGATCGCTGGGCTATTCTTGACTGTTGTCACCTTAGATAATGCACCACTTGATGAGTGGTTGTTCTTCGTAATTCTGGCCGCGTTGCCTTGGGCCTTAATATACATTTGGAAGCGAGCAACATAATGAACGATCATCGGAGCGGCAGCTATGTACCCCACACGTCATTCGATGCCGCCATACCAGCAATACGTGCCAAGCTCAGATCCTCACACGGTGGCCACTCTAACGGAGCTCCGCATCGGCCAGCACAATACCAACGAGGCCCTCAAATGTATCAAGAGCAAGCAAGACCAAATATTGCAAGAGGTCCGCAAGCCCGCACGCCGCCTGCCGGAATGGCTATCCCCTCAAATAGTGGTGTGGATCATTATCATATTCGTTTCACTGATCGCGAATTTGACGGCGGAGAAACAGAAGCAATTGCTAGGTCTTCTCGACCATATGCCCAAGTGATTCTTGCAAGCATTGCGGTTGTTTCTTTAGGGCTATACGCCTACCGCATGCTGACCTGAAGCGGGTGTTATTTGGCACCTTGCACGCTAGTGCAGACCATCCAGATAGCTCTTAGCTTCCTCAACCGTCCCTCTGAATGCCAGCCTTGTAGATATAGAAAATAGCGCATAGAGAGCGATTAATCCGAGCACTACGGCAAACGCATCTATGAGTATAGATCCTCCGCCGTACACATGATTGACGACAGATGCCGCTACGGGCGCTGCCATGCTGGTTCCTTCGGCCAAATATTTCACCCAAGTCCAATTCGTAATTGTGATTGTAATATCCACGTTACTACCTCAAAAAAACGATCAGTAAACAGTGTCATGCAACGTACCTTGGATGTTTGATCTAGATCAAGTCCGTGGGTGCATGTGTACGGGGGAACCTTTCCTATCTCGGGATTAGTCGAATTTCACGCAACGCAGCAGCCAACTCGCTCAAATCGCGACGGCGCTGCTCATCCTTCGCGCTACCATAAAAGCTATTGGCGTGCTTCTGGATCAGGGCAACCACATGCCTGTAATCATCCTCGCGCAAGGTGCGCAGACAGGTGATTGCATGATGGTCGTGATCATTCATGAACCGGCCTACCTTTCCAAGTTTGCGATCTGCTCTTCGACAGCACTTTTGATGGCCTCACGGATCTCGAACTCAAGCTCCATGAAGTTTGCTTGAATTCGAGATGAGTCACCTTTGACCGCGTACGTGTGGTTCAGCATGATATCGCGCGCCCGGTCGTGAGCCCATCGTGGCGATCCGTTGATCATGTCTTGAGCGTCTTTATCGAAACGCATAGATCGGGCCTTCCTTGCGGTTAGATTTGGGGCTGGTATTTGCAGGCGCTCTATCCATTCTGAGCTACATCCGTCGACGGTGGGGTTCGAACCCACGACCTCCAACTACTGACCAGTTTCGCATCCCCAAGGCATCTAAGGGACCGTCTCCCTACTCTGCCACTACGCTCCGAGAATCTCTTACAGCGGTCCTGTCGGAAGCGCGGTGCCGCTGAGCATCGCCGTAAGCTGCAGCCGTACGGCAATTCGAGTTATCCACCTTTGTCCATGGGCGGGCCTCTACTTCTTCTTGTCCAAGGCTTCTTTGACTTGGGCATCTATGTGGTCAAATGCGCGTTGGGCTGCATCGTATGCTTCCCGCGCTTGAGCAAGTTCACGCCGCCGCTTGGAGCGGATAACAACCAGCCCATCGAACTCTTCGTCTGACATGCTCGGGGCCTCTCTTCTGTGTTGGGGACAACGTAAGCAGGCCCTTGACAAACGTCAATACAAAAAATACTTTTCCAACAAGCAATACATTCAGCGCGAGCAGTAGAACATTGACGAATCCCCAGACAGCCGTCACAGACGGTGAGATGAAAGACAAATGGCTACAGGTCCGCGTCGATGAGGATATCGAAGCGGCGCTAGATGAACTGCGAATAGCTGATTTGCAGAGCGGCAGATCCAAGAAGCTGCCGAACAAATCGCAGATGGTTATCCTGCTGATTGAGCGCGCCAAGGCGGATCTCAAGAAGGGCAAGAGGTAGTCATGGCAAAAACCTGGAAGATAACAAATCACGAGGAATATCTCGAAGCGCGCGCCGAGCTTGATCGTATCAACAAGGCGATTGCGGAGGCGCCGAAGGACTCTGTTCCAGTATTCAAAGGCTCTGCTGAGCTACACACTGAAGTCCAGGCTTGGGAGCGTCGCAATAGCATTACACATCCACCGCCGTGGATGAAGTCAACGCAGTAGAGAAGGTGCGAGCATGGGCAAGGCAGTCGATTTCTATGATCTTGGCTTGACCGCCGAAATCACTTCTGATGGTCGCCTTCGAATTGTGTCCAAAGAGGTGCGAGGGCTTGTGCTGTCCAGTACCGACCATGATGCAGTGTGGCGCGACCTCGGCCCAGCATTACAGGCGCTGCTCAAGCGAAACGAAAATTGGCCAGTTGATAATTGAGGTGCGCAGATGACTTATTTGAAACTGAGGTTCAAAGCGTTCCTGTTTGCTCTTCGCTGCGCCTGGAGCGTTTTGAGGTTCGGGAAGTCGGAACGGTTTGGCCCTGTGCACATGGAGGGCCCGGGTGTCGATGCCTGGGATAAGATTCGAGATAGAAAGTAAGGGTGGATGATGCACTGGGAGAGTGTGCCTGCAACATACGTTTGGCACTCCAACACACCCACTCGCCGCCGCACTCGTGTCGAAGCGTTTTGGCGTAATGACAGATGGTGGCGGGTGTGGGGGCGATCGTGCGTCAGCCCGATTGAAAGAATTGACCACGACGAGCTAAGAATTGTGAAAATGCAATTCGACGATTAACGAGAAGGTGCGGCTATGACCAAGGCAAACAATCATCCGATCGTAAGAGATCTTCGTCAGCTTCTCGACAAGCACAAGATTGACGGTGCGGTTTTGGTTGGTGTTTTTAGCAACGGTCATCCGTTCTCAGCTTCTGCCGGTCGCGACGTTGAGAAGTGCAACGCTCTTGGTCCAGTTCTTCAATCTGAATATGTGGACATCGTAAAATTTGAGGTCGATCAGATTTTGATGGATCTATCTCAAACGAAGAAGCTGGAAGGTTAGGTGCTGCTATGGGTGTTGTAAAAATCGACATGACAGAATGCGCGCTTGCGATTGGCATGGGTGAGCCTGATGAGGCGGGCAGCTATGTCAACATCACCATGATTGCATTCGGACAATCTCACGATGACCCACCGCAGCAATTAACTTTCCGATTGTCGGAGGGCGAAGCCTTGATGTTGCGAGATCGCTTAGTTCATGTCTTGTCGAGGTAGGCTATGGAACCGATGCCATCGAAAGAGGACTTCGACGACGCTGCGGATGAACTCGCTGATGCCGTCGAATATCTTCAGACACAGCTGCATGCTGGTGAAGGCGTGCTTGAGAGCCAGTGGATAGGTCCGGTGATGCGAGCACATGAACTGCTGCTGCATATGTCCGAGCTTGCCCCGACTGACGAACAACAGAAGTTACCAACGTAGGTGGGACCATGGCTGCACGGATGACGGTTGATGACGCCAAGGCTGAATGTGAGCGCTGGTTTGCGCATCTCAATCGCCAGAAAACCAAGGCGCTTGAGCTTGGTCGTATCGCAGCCGAACGTAGAGCCGGGCGAATGGATTACGATGAGGCGAAGAGGTTGATGAGAGCGCTAGATAGCAAGCCGACAGTCTACGACGGCGCCAACCTGGAACGCGCTGTTCGTGTGCTGCTGAAAAATTTGAAATAGGAAAGGTACGTGCGAGAGATGGCAGACGATGCATTTGAGGAACTAAAAGATGTTGTCGTTCGATTGCAGCGACTAACCGGTCATCGTGATGGACTGGTCTCAGTCCAGATCAATTCAGAGGCTTGGGAAGATTTCTCCAACGCGATCAGACACTCACCAACAATGCGCAACATGGTTCCGGTTGAACATGGTCAAGGTGCGGATGGCAGAGGGAAGCGGTTCGAGTTTATGGGAGTTGAGTTTGCCGACTACAATCGTCTGACTGGCTTAAGCTCAACTAGGAAGTAGAGGTGCCCAATGGAACGTTTCGCCATCAAGATATATGAGCGCTGGTGCGAACGCAGCTGCAACATCCTTGGATGGAACGATCAGGGCGAGGTTGCGAAGAACCATTTCAGGCGTGTTGCGCGAATTGTTGTTGCAGCGCGGCTTTAACGAGAAGGTGCGAAATGTGGCTACCAGACACACAGGCTGACAAGGACGCCAAACACGCCGAAAGGCTGTTAGCTATGAGCATCGCTGATGAGGATCTGCAGGCGGAGCTTGATCGCATTTGGTTCAAGCTTATCGACGCACGAAACACAGGCAGTAAGAACTTGCTGCAGGACGCGATTGATGATCTCGGCTGCATAATTGCGAATGATGACGATTGAACGAGAAGGTGCGACCGTGACAGAGCCTACGTTTGAAGTCCGAACTATTGAACGGAACACTTGGGCTGTGGTTCGCGGAAGAGATCGCGTGTTCGTCACGACGGATTGGGTTGCGGCAGTTCGCACTAAAGATGAATTGAACCGGGCCGATCGGCGGGCATTCTATGAAGGCCTTATTGTCGGTGCGTCAGAGCGATCAGTGAAATAGGGGTGCGGCTGTGACCGACTGGATGATCGCAATAGATTTCACTTTGACAATGATCATATGTGTCGTGCTGCTGATTTGGATCGTAAGACGAATTAACGAGTAGGTGCCCAATGCTTAAAGATCCAGAGCCATTAGTCTACGGCCACAAAGAGCACCGTAGCGGCTGGTACAATCTATTTCGACTGCGGTGTTTTTTCAAAAACTGCCCATGCCGAATGACGCGTCTTGATGAGAAGGCCGGGTGGCGCTGTGTGGACTGTGGCGAGCTGAAGGGGGTGTTCGGAGAACTATACGGCGACGGCGGCGACAACGGTTGGCGCTATCCTCGACAGGCTCCAGATCCTAAACCTTCTCCACAAACTCAAAACGCAGAATAGGTGCCCTTTTCACTGCTGGGGCATAGTGCTGGGACTCAATGCGCTAGTTCCCTACTTGTTCACGCTTCTTCATCTCCCGCCGAAATTTGATATCATCGATTGTTTCGCCACGCGGGCTCTTGCGATAGTCCCACCGTCTCCACGTTGATTTACGAGCTTGAATCGTAATGGTCTCAATCTCACACGGAACCGTCTCAAAGATCAGTATTTGCTCCAGCTGATCGCTAAGATGAAACCACTCGTTGTGATGATGCTTCTTGGAGAGAGCTCTATGAATGCGGTTCTCATCCGCAGTAGTTCCCTCCAAAGCTCCCAGAAGACATAGCTGAAACGGAATATGTCCCTGAAGAGTCTTCATGCGTGACGATATGCATTGGCTGTGACCGACCTTCACGTAGTTTCTGCAAGTGATGAAATAGACTCCCGCGAGCTCCTCCGCTTCTCCATACTCAAGAGGAGCATCATGAACTGGATGACCTTGATTGATTGCGGCCAGAAGCATGTCTATAGATCGGTCTTCCATGGTTTCCACTTTACCACCTAACCCTTTGATTCTTGGTGTGTGATTCTTGTTCGGTTTCCAGGCAGTATATTGAAGTATATGCCTAAACTGCGGCCTTCGAAGCCGAGGGTTGGGAGTTCGAACCTCTCCGAGGGTGCCAAATTTC
>ERZ1740065.42-NODE-42-length-54333-cov-5.171395_pt1 | contig 54333 bp, 42 predicted proteins | sample MGYA00581738_ERZ1740065 | MGnify/ENA primary metagenome ERZ1740065 (study PRJEB43018, sample SAMN04849749) | marine metagenome | isolation source: floating plastic debris | place: Pacific Ocean | collected 2008-09-01 | study: EMG produced TPA metagenomics assembly...
CCCAGGTCGTTGAGGTCGGCGGTACAGGGCGTACAGTCGTGACTGCCGGAGATGGGTAGGGTAGTGGGACAGGGCCCGGTGCTTTCGACGATGAAGAGGTAGCTGGCCTCATCGGGGAAGGGCGTAGAGGTGTAGGCATTGGTGGATACCACCTGTCCGTCGACGATAAAGGGAGGATTGCCGACGAGGTCAAAACTGACGGTGTAGCTGCCATTGTCGGGTGCGCAATCGGTCGTGAGATTGGCAAAGGTGAGGGGATCGGTGCTCCACGCTTCGAGGGTAAAGCGGGTGGTATCGACACAGCCGTTGGGATCGGTTTCGGTAAGGTCATAGCTGCCGGCGTTGCAATAGTCCTGTCCCTGATAATTGTAACAATCGCCGGGGCAAAGCCCAATGGTGCCCAGGTCGTTGAGGTCGGCGGTACAGGGCGTACAGTCGTGACTGCCGGAGATGGTGAGGGCGGAAGGACACTGCGTCAGGGAAGAAATATTGAAGGTAAAGGCCGAGCCGTCGGGAATGGGGGCGGAGGTGTAAAGATTGCCCCCCACAAAGTCACCATTGACGACAAAAGGTGGCGGCCCATCAATAAAGAGGTCGACGGTATAGCTGGCGTTGTCTGGGGCACATTGGTAAGCATCTATGAATACGAAGAGTACATCGTAGGGAATGACTTCGAGTAGGAAGCGGGTGGTGTCGACACAGCCGGTGCCGTCGGGCTCGGGAATGAGGTATTCTCCCGCCGCGCAATAATCCTGCCCCCCATAATTGTAGCAATCCCCTTCACAGACGCTAACCGTTCCCAAGTCGATCCGATCATTATCACAGGGCATACAGTCGAACGAGCCGCTGACCTGTTCAAAATAGGGACAGATGTCAAAGTTCTCCAACAAAAAGGAATAATCCTCCCCGTTGGGAATGGGATCGGAGGTATACGAACCATTGGTCCATTCGCCATTGATCCATACGTTCCAAGGGGGAAAGATGTCGAAGCTTACCGTGTAGCTTTGATTGTCGGGGCTACACTCGTGGGTGATGTTGGATACGATGATCTCTTCTATCCAAATGTGGTAAATGGTAAAGCGGTAGCGATTTTCACAACCACTCACCGGGTCGATTACCGGGATGTCGTAATCGCCTTCTCCACAGTAGTAGGACTGATTGGCTTCGAGGAAGTAACAATCCCACTCGCACACCTCGAAGACGCCCAAATTAAAGATCTCGGGTCGATCAATACCCAGGTTGAGAATGTCGTAGCCACAGTCGCCCTTGCACCAGTACTGGCTGGCACTACACAGCGTGGTCCCACAAAAATCGGAACACTCGGGCTCGCAGATCACCTCGCTGTTCCAGCGGTACTCCCGCCTCACCCCAACATCGCGAGAAGCCCCGTACGTACAGTCGCCACAAATGGCCGTCGCCGCCGGGCAGGGACAGTATACGTTTTGTCCCGCCGGATCGTACCAGAAAAACGAATCGGGAATGACGCCCCCGTACTGTGAGGGAATCCAGTCGACGCTTGTACTATCGGGGGGAATCAAAAAGGTGTAGCCAATTTCAACCGAAATTTGCTGGATGATGGTATCGTAAAAAACGCCGCTGCCCGTATCGGGAATCATGGGCAGGCCCATACAAGAGGTATCGACCGCGATCAGGGAATCGCTGTACACCGAGTCGATACAGCTACTGGGAGGATCAAAAGTGACGTCGATCGAGTAGTCGGTCGAATCGCCAATCACCGTGCTGCCGTCGGGGAGGTGCCAAACGAGGAAGGTAGCTACGATGACGAGCTCGGGACGCAGGCAGGCGCCGGCGGGAAGGGGGCAGTAGGGACTGAGCGGGGCCGGCTGGCCAATACCCAGTAGGGTGTCGCAGTCGCCCGGAGCGATTTCGCAGATGGGAGGTACGTAGGTGTAGGTTGCTACCTCGCCCTGGCAGACGAAATCGGGCCCGTCGATCTGTGCCGGACGGATCTCCCGGATGACGAATTCCGCCGTATCGGGAAGGGTGCCGGGATCGCCGGGGTGAATGCCAGCGAGAATGTCGACTTGAAACTGGCACTGGTCGTCGCCCTGTCCCGATACCAGCAGGTGATAGATGGCGCCGGGTTCGAGCCCCCCAACTAGGAGGTCGTACTGGGTGCTATCCGCCAAGACAATACAATCCCTCACCAGTTCGTAATCCTGGCAATCATCGGTTTGGAGAATGGCCATTTGGATGCCCTGATTGAGTTGGCAATTTCCGATGTTGAAGTGGAGGCTGATGCTATCCTCACAGGGCGAAAAGCGCAGCCAGCCCGGCTGCTCCATGGGGCAGCTGAGTTGGTTGGACAGGTCGCCGGGTAGGGCTTGGGGCCCATCGAGGGTCGACCCGCAGTAGCCATCGAGAAATTCTGCACAGAGGAGGGGCGCGTTTTCGCAATCGGCGCCGAGCTCAATGCCACTGTCGTTACAAATGGGATCATCAATCGTGACCGTCCAGCAGGCGTCGAGGACCAGGCAATTGCTGACCGCCACCGCGCAGACTTCTCCACCGAGATCGCCAAAGGTAATTTCGGCGCTAAAAGGATCGCCCGTGGTGGTGACAGTAGCCCCCGGTGGTACCGTCCACTGTACGACCCAACTGCTGGGATCGAGGTTGCAGACACAGGAGCAGCAACCATCATCCCCAAAATTGCCACAGGGATTGTACAAATCGCCGTTGGGGTTGAAGGTAAAGGTATGGGTAGAACCGGTTCCCACGGTACCCGGCCCACTGATGGTCGGTGGGTTGGGGTCGGGAATATAATTGGCGTAGACGATTTCCAGGCTGTATTCGCAAATGTCCCCCAAGTAGCCATCGATGACGAGGTAGTACATCCGCCCCCACTCCAGGTTATCGAGGGTGATGAAAATATCCTCTTGATACCCCACGCCCCGTTCGCAAAAGAGGTTATTGGGATTCAACCGACAGGCGGGACTCCCCAAGTCCCCTTCTAGGCCGTAGACTACCGCTTGCAGCCCTTGCGTTCCGGGAGGATTGACACAATTGCTGACGGACAGTCGGAGTTGGATGGCGTCGAACTTGGCGTAGAAGGCCAGCCACTGGGAATTGTGGGGGTCGGCGCAAAAACTGGGGCCGGTGTAAGGGTTGCTGAAGGGAGAGGTTTGAAAAGTATAACCATCGAGGCTACAGTTGATGATGGGGGCATCGAAGTAGATGGAACCCGGGATGGGGTTACAATCTTGTGCCCGGCTGGCGGGTATTAGCAACAAGCAAGCGAGCGCGAGTAGTACTAATCGTTTCATAAAATGGCTGTTTCGTTTTTCGTAAGTTAAATGAAGGATCATCCCCTGATGATTCCGGTCGAACAGCGGCGGATTAAGCGTACAGTTGGGAAATGGAAACGCGGCTACTGGCCAATGACTAATTTGCCCTGACCGATCAGTTGCCCTTCCCGTTCGAGTTGGAACACATAGAAACCCGGTGCGAGATTTTTTCGCTCAAAAGTGAAGGTCTGGTCCGTGAAATACTCGTTGCGAAGGAGGCGTCCCTGGGTGTCGTACAGTAGAAAACGGACGGGACGGGCGGCCGTGACCGACGGCGCAGCCTGTAGCTCAAAGGTGATGTGATCTACAAATGGATTGGGATAGTAACGCACCTGGAGTCCTTCCCCTACCTCTCCCGTACCGGTGGGATCGGTCATAAAGCCGTGGAGGAAGTTCTGCCCCACCAGGTGGAAGGTTTGGTTGGTGATGATGGGTTCGTTGTAATCGAAATAAATACCGGCGCGGTTAAAAATTTGGGTGCCGTTGGGATGGTCCCGCTTCTGCGAAATTTGGAATTTGACAAAGCCGTGCGACTCCAGTTCATTGGTCGTACTATCGGGTAGCAAAATATTATCAAAGGTAAATTGGAGGGCCCGATCGTTGAGCACCTGTACGGTGTAATCGTGACTGGCCACCCCGGCCCGCAAGCTCTCCAGATCGAGCTGGGTCGACAGGGTATCGCGAATCACCACCCGGAAAGCGGTATCGGTTCCGGTATTCTGGAAACGAATTAGGTATTCGATATCCGTATTGGGCAAAATAAAGTGCTCCTCGCTAAAGCCCTTGGGGAAGGCCAGTTTGTCGTTGGGATCAAAAGAGCCAATGCTCTCCTGGCAGTCGATGTCGACAAAGGGGTTGCCATCATTCTGCGGCAACTCAATCACGTGGCCCCTGCTAAAGGGAGCATCACCACAGCCCTCCACCGTCACCGAAGGCTCGTTGAGCCCGGGGTGGCCCTGACTCTGTTCGACCTCCATCCGCATCGTACCACCGGTCGACGGTACCTTGATCAGCGTATCCTGAGTAGCCAGTAAGTCGATTCCTCCGGTAAACAGCACGATCTGGTCCTCGACGATGATGTAGGCGCTAATCTCGTTCATGTCGCCCTGTCCGACATTGCGGACGCGGAAGACGATCGAATCTCCCTGGCAATTGCCCTGAAGGTCCAGGCTGGAACCATCCCAATCGGGATCGATGGGTTGGCAGATGGTGTCGGGGTAGATGGTCGCCTCCACGCAGTGGGTTTGTCCCGTCACGGTAGAATCGCAACTGAGCGTCGTGTACACCCGAAATTTTCCACACTCAAACAAGTCCAAATCACCCACCGCGAAGGTATACTGCTGGCCACTGTTGGAGTAGCTGAGACCGTGGCTGACCGAGTCGATGATGAGGTAGGGGTCAAAATCGATGCTTACCTGGGCATCCAGGGCGGCCTCGGTACCGCTGTTGCAGTATTCGACGTGGTAGGTATTGGGAAAGCAGCGCCGGAGAAAGGGCGTAGAAACGTTGATCGAGAGCAGTGGGCAGCTGATGTCCGGCTGCATGGGAACGTCGATCAGCAGGCTATCAAAAGGTCCGTTGAGGGGCGCGAAATAGTTGGGCTGGCAGGATTCCCAGTAGCTGTTGGGCGGCAGTACCCGAAGTTCGTAGTTGCCGTCGGGTAGGTGGAAGGCGTAGTTGCCCGCCGAATCGGTCAGGCTGTAGCGCTGGGCTGGCCCATTGACGGCCAGCAGCCAACCCGGAATGCCCGCTTCGGAGCTGGTGGCGGATGGTACGCAATCCACATTGAGGTCGCTAAATACATTGCCGTAGAGGACGTTGGAGAAAGCCACGCCCGTCGAGTCGGACTGAATCAGGTAAGCATCAGAGGCGCCCAAGCCGTAGCTAAAGGTATAACCCGCAATGGCGAAGGCGCCTCCGGGAAGGGTGCTGATGCTGTTGGTGCCATCCCCTAGCAGGCCACCAAAAGTTCGTTGCCATTCGAGGTTACCACTGGCGTCGGTTTTGAGGACGATTGGATTGCGGTTGGCATTGGCCGTGATGCGGCTTTCCCCCGTGATGAGGATGGCCCCACTGGCCGTCTCGACCAAGTCGCGACCGTTTTCAAAACCCGCTTCGGGATAAGCCTGCCACCACTGTTGCTCCAGGGCGGCATCCAATCGCTGCAAGAAGCCATCTTCCCGACTGTCGGTTCCGAGCTCCTGTAAGCCCGTGATCAGATAGCCCCCATCGCTGGTGGGAGCCATGCCGTAGCCCAGTTCGTTGTCGGTGCTCCCAAAGGTTTTTTCCGTTAGTAGACCTCCCGTATTGCTGTCCACCTCCAGGAGGTAGACGTCGTAGCCTCCCGCTCCGATACTTCGGGTGTAGCCCGCCACCACCACGCGGTCCGTACCGTGGGTAGCCAGGGCGTAGGCATCCTCCGGCCGGTCGCCCCCAAAGCGGTAGCCCGCCTGTTGTTGCCCGGCGGCACTTACCCGCAGAAGGTACAAATCCGAGTCGGTATACTGGATACCGGAGCCATCGGTTCGGGCGACGATTTCGCTACCGCAGACCATAAAGTCACCGCTGGGCAGTTCGACGATGGCCCGACCCGCCAGCGAATCCTGGGTAGAAGTAAAGGTCCACAGTACGTTGCCCTGGAGGTCGGTTTTGACGACTAAAATTCGGGAGACGCTTTCCTGGACCGAAGTCCCCGCAATGATGAGGTGGTTGTCGCTAGTAAACTGGATGCTGCGACCGTATTCGGCGAAGAAGGGGCTGCCGATGGTGGTGGACCATTCCGTCTGTCCGTTGGCCTGGGTTTTGAAGAGATAGACATCCTGATCGCCATTGCCAAAACTGGCGGAATTCCCAACGACAAATTGCCCGCCATCGGGGGCGGCCAGCAGATCGCTAGCGGCGTCCAGACCGGCACCTCCGTAATTTTGCTCCCATCCTTGCCCGTAGAGACAGGGGGCTAGGAGCACTCCTAGGAGTAGGCACAAATATGTCTTGCAATTTGCCAAGGGGTGTAAGTTTAATGGTTTCCTGTCGTAATAAATATACCAAAAATCCGTTGACCCCCTCTTGAATGAAGGAGTAAAATGGCTGCCAAACGTCATTAGCGAACCATTTTACTTTCCTTCTCTCCGTGTGCGGAACAGAATTCAGGGTTGTATTAATAGCTTTTGATACGTTTTTGTCAATTGTAGTGTAAGTTTCCGGGTAATCTTTTAATTGATATTGTAAAGATGGGGGGAAATCCGTGGGGATTCATTTACAATGATGTTGAATTATCGGATTTTTTTATTTTACTTTTCATTATTAAAGTGTTGATTATCAGGGTATAAAAAGAATTTATTATCGAAATAAAATGACAAATTGATCGCTTTTTAACCAGTAAAAGAACACAAATTATACTTGGTGTTTTTGGGCTTTAGCGCGTAAAATATTTGGCAATTGGGAGTTGCCGACCTTTTCTATTTGGTGACGGTAAAAGAGGGTGGGGGCGGTTTGGCAAAGGGGAAGAGCAGTGGGTGGTTCTCGGAATTTTTTACCCAATATCCTCTGATAAGCCTTATATTATTGATCTTATCGCAGGTTTTAACTCGGAAAAAATACGATGGATAAAAACAAGCTCATCCTTTTATTGCGCACTTTTAGCAAAGAAGAATTTCGGCAGATGGCGCGTTTCGTCCGTTCCCCCATCTACAATCGCCACGAGTTGGTGATCGAACTGTTCCACTATCTCCGTCGGCAGATTGAAGGGAAAAAAAGCCCATCGACAAGCACAAGGTCCTCGAACACCTCTTTCCCGACTCCCCGGGCGACTTGCAGGAATTGCACCACCTGAGTTCGTACCTGTTGCGGGTGGCGGAGCAGTACCTGGCCTGGGCCGAATGGCAGAAAGACGAAAAGGATTGGGGAACTTACTTGCTGCGGGCCTACCGCAAACGGGGCCTGGACAAGCCCTTTCGGCAAAACCTAAAAAAAACGCGACGGCAACACGACAAGCAACAATTGCGCAACGCTACGTTTTACCGCCAGCAGTACCAACTCCAGTGGGAAGAACACAGCTACAGTGCTAGCCACGGCCGGAGCAAGGGCTTCCACTTCCAGGAGTTCTCCGATGCCCTCGATCAGTCTTTTTCGGCGGAAAAATTGAAAAATGCCTGCGCCCTCCTCAGCCACCAAGCCGTCAGCAAAGAAAAGTACGACATGGGCATCCTGGAGGCCGTCCTGCGTCACGTCAAGCAAAAAAACTGGATGACTTCCCCCGCCATTGCCCTACACTACCACAGCTGTCAAGCCCTGCTCGATGCCGACGACGACGACTCCTTCCAGGCCCTCAAGGCCCAACTCATCAACCAGCGCCAGTGCTTTACCCTCGACGAACTGCGCGATGCCCACCTGCTGGCCATCAACTGCTGTATCCGCCGCATCAACCTCCGCAAACCCGGCTACCTCCGCGAGGTCTTTGACCTCTACCGCTCCGGTCTGGAACTCGATCTTTTTCTCACCGACAACCAACTCTCGCCCTTCACCTACAACAACATCATCCTAGCCGGCCTCAAGCTCAACGAGTTCGATTGGGTCTTGATCTTTTTACAGAACTACCAGCAGTACCTCCCCGAAAGCCAGCGCCAAAGCTCCTACAGCTACAACCTGGCCCGTTACTACTACGAGCTCGGCGATTACCAGCAGGCCATGCCCCTGCTGATGCAAATGGAAAACGACGACCTGCTCCACAACCTCTCCGCCAAGAGCATGCTCGCCAAGATGTACTACGAACTACAGGAATACGATGCCCTCGACAGCCTACTCAATAGCTTCCGGACCTATATCTACCGCAAGGAAGTGAGTTACCACCGCGATTTTTACCTGCCCTTTATCGGCTTTATGAATCGCCTGGTCGCCCTGCGGCCTTACGATCGGAAGGGCAAGGAGAAACTGCGCCAGGAGGTAAGGGCCTCTCGGGCACCGGAAAAAGATTGGCTGTTGAAGCAGTTGGGCTGAGGCGAGGAAAGGAGGGAGGAAAAAGAGAAACCGGGGGCTGGATGGGTCCAGCCCCCGGTAAGGAAGAATGGGCCCTTATACGGCCTTCTCGGAGGCCAATACCGAAGCGACGTAGCTGCGGTTCATCCGCGCAATATTGTCGATCGAGATTTCCTTGGGGCATTCGGCTTCGCAGGCCCCTACGTTGGAACACATCCCGAAGCCTTCTTCGTCCATTTGCTTAATCATGGCCTGTACGCGCCGGCTGTGCTCGACCCTACCCTGGGGCATCAGCGCGAGGTGGGATACCTTAGCTGAGGTAAACAACATGGCCGAGGCATTCGGGCAAGCCGCCACACAGGCGCCACAGCCGATACACTCCGCCGCATCCATGGCCCGGGCCGCCGTATCCTTTTCGATCGGAATGGCGTTGGCATCCTGGGCCTGACCCGTATTGATCGAGATGTATCCACCCGACTGAATGATCCGGTCAAAAGCGGTCCGGTCAACCACCAGGTCTTTGATGACGGGGAAGGCCTTGGCGCGCCAGGGCTCGATCACGATCGTATCGCCGTCGTTGTAGTGGCGCATGTGGATCTGACAAGTCGTCGTACCCTGCATCGGGCCGTGCGGCCGACCGTTGATCACCATATTGCAGGTGCCACAGATGCCTTCCCGGCAATCGTGCTCAAAGGCAACGGGCTCCTTCCCCTCCGCGATCAAACTCTCATTGAGTACATCCATCATCTCCAAAAAGGACATGTGCTCGTGCGCCTCTACTTTGAACGTATCAAAGTGACCCTTATCCTGCGCATTTTTCTGTCTCCAAACTTTTAATGTGAGTTTCATTACAACAAGAATTTTGTGCCAGTGGCAATAACTTGCCACCGGGGTTTTATTTATAGGAGCGCGTTTTCAACTCCACATTTTCGAATGTCAATTGCTCTTTGTGTACCTGGGGCTCTTCGGAGTCCCATTCCCAAGCCGCCACGTAGGCAAATTCCTTATCGCGGCGCAGGGCTTCTCCTTCTTCCGTTTGGTACTCTTCGCGGAAGTGCCCCCCACAGGACTCGTCGCGGTCGAGCGCATCGAGGATCATCGTTTCCCCGAGTTCGAGGAAATCGGCAACCCTTCCAGCTTTCTCCACTTCGGGATTGTAGTCGTTCAAATCACCGGGGATAAAGACATCCCGCCAGAATTCTTCCCGCAATTCCCGGACCATTTCCCGGGCTTTTTGCAAGCCTTCGGCATTGCGAGACATCCCGCAATATTCCCAGATGATCTTTCCCAAACGCCGGTGGAAGCTTTCCACTGATTGCGAACCTTTGATCGACATGAGCTTCTCCAGCCGCTCGCGGGTAGCGTTTTCTGCTTCCGCAAACTCGGGTTCATCGGGTGAGATCCAGGGCGTACGAATTTCCCCGGAGAGGAATTGACCGATGGTGTAGGGAATGACAAAGTAGCCATCCGCCAGACCCTGCATCAGGGCCGAGGCGCCGAGGCGATTGGCACCGTGATCGGAGAAGTTGGCCTCGCCGAGGGCGAAAAGGCCGGGAACATTGGTTTCGAGATTGTAATCTACCCACAGGCCACCCATGGTATAGTGTACGGCGGGGTAGATTTTCATCGGCATCTTGTAGGGGTTTTCTCCCGAGATTTTCTCATACATCTGGAAGAGGTTGCCGTATTTTTCCTTGATGACGCCTTCTCCCAGCCGCGTGACGAGCGCGGGATCGGGGTCGTGGTGCCCCTGCGAGTGGGCTTCGGATTTGCCGTAGCGCTGAATGGCGGAGGCAAAATCGAGGAATACCCCCAGACCAGTAGGTACGATACCGTGGCCTTTGTCGCATTCCACCTTGGCCGCCCGCGAAGCCACATCCCGTGGTACGAGGTTACCAAAAGCGGGATAGCGTCTTTCGAGGTAGTAGTCCCGGTCTTCTTCCGCAATATCCAAGGCCGTCTTGCGGCCCTCGCGGATCGCAATGGCATCTTCTTTTGTTTTGGGTACCCACACCCGACCATCATTTCGCAAACTTTCCGACATCAGGGTCAGCTTCGACTGGTACTCGCCCGACTGGGGAATACAAGTGGGGTGGATTTGGGTAAAGCTGGGGTTGGCCATGAGGGCTCCACGCCGTACCGCCCGCCAAGCCGCCGTCACGTTGGAGTTCATGGCGTTGGTAGAGAGGTAGAAGACGTTGCCGTAGCCCCCCGTGGCGAGTACCACACAGTGGGCGGCGTGGCGCTCAATCTTACCGTTGAGCAGGTTGCGGGTGATGATGCCGCGGGCCTTGCCTTTGATGACTACCAGGTCGAGCATCTCGTGGCGGTTGTACATCGTCACGTTGCCCAAAGAAATCTGGCGCGACAAAGACTGGTAGGCGCCCAGGAGCAGCTGCTGTCCGGTTTGGCCCCGGGCGTAAAAAGTCCGCGATACTTGTACCCCACCGAAGGAACGGTTGGCCAGCAGCCCACCGTATTCGCGAGCGAAAGGGACGCCCTGGGCGACGGCTTGGTCGATGATGTTGCGACTGACCTCGGCCAGGCGGTGGACATTGGCCTCGCGGGAGCGGTAATCTCCCCCTTTGATGGTATCGTAGAAAAGACGGTAAACACTGTCTCCGTCGTTTTGATAGTTTTTAGCGGCGTTGATGCCTCCCTGAGCCGCAATGCTGTGCGCCCGTCGGGGGCTGTCGTGAAAAGTAAAGGCCTTGACGTTGTATCCCAATTCTCCGAGGGTAGCCGCCGCCGAGGCCCCCGCCAATCCCGTACCCACCACGATGATTTCGATTCTTCTCTTGTTGTTGGGGGCCACCAGGTTCATCGTCGAGCGGTACTTGGTCCACTTCTCATCCAAGGCACCTTCGGGGACTTTGTCGTCGAGGTTGATTTGAGGTTTTAAATCTTTAGAAACATTGCGGTCTGGTTGGACTGTCATATCAGCTTCAGTTTGAATTCGCCAGTTGGCCTAGCGAAAAAAGAAAAAGAAAATGGGGATGATTGCAAAACCCAACGGCACCAGAATCGAGTAAATCGAGCCGACGACCTTGATCGTTGGGGTGTATTTTCGGTGGTTCAAGCCTAGCGTCTGGAAGGCCGACTGGAAGCCGTGGTTGAGGTGGAAGGCAATGACCACCATGGAAATTACGTAGAAAGTTACAAAATACCACTGTTTGAAGGCATATGCAACCGGTGTGTACAGGTCTTTGACACCGTCGGCGTACTGGCCGTAATTGACGGAGGGCAAATCGCCAAACTTCATTTTGAACCAAAATTGGCCCATGTGTACCAGGATGAACACAAAAATAACGACACCCAGCCAGCCCATGTTGCGGGAAGCGAAGGAGGAGGAAGCTCCGGTAGCCACCGCGTAGCGCGTCCTACGAGCGGACCGGTTCTTGCTCCAGAGCAAAATGCCTTGCACCGCGTGGAGGAGGATGAAAAAATAGTTGCCGTAAGCAATCACCTTGATGATGGGATTCGTCGTCATCATCTTCGCGTAGAGGTTAAACTTTTCTCCCTCGTCCGGGATGAGCAGTTGGAGGTTCCCAGCCAAGTGGACAATGAGAAATAGCATGAGAAAGATTCCAGTCAAACTCATGATGACTTTTCTACCAATCGAAGAGGTCAGGAAGTTAAAAAACCAGTTCATAAATACCGTAATTAGGTCGTTCGTTTGTAGCTGTACAAAGCTATTTATTATAATGCTTATACCCAAGTAGGGTTTCGCACTTGAGTGACCTCAGAAGTTATTTAGAATTTGTCTAATTAATTTTTTGCTTCCGAATCATTGCGCCAGCGTCCGGTGCAAAAAAAATAATTTGTTTGTAGATGATTTGTTTGAATGCGCCAACTTGTTTACTTTGTGAACGATATTAGACCTTTCTAGCTCGGATGAGCGCCCTGTCAACTCACCATTGTTACATTTCCATCCGAGGGGAAATCCATTCATTTACCCAATGAGCAACACCTGGTGTTGCACTCCGGCTCTTGGCCGCTTGCTGCTGTCGTGGTGCTTGCTCTACCATTTACTCACCCCTCTAATTCATTTTCATTATGGCAAAAAAGAAAGCCACCGAATCCGTCGCTGCCAGTGCAGCGATTCATCAACCGCTCAGCGTGGTGGTCCCTTACGACTACCAAATCCCCGCCAGCCTGCAGCGCTTCTTCATCAAGGTGCACCTGCGCATCGTTGGTATCTATTTCAAAAAAACCGTTCTGGTCCCCATTACGGGTACCCGTCGGGACGTGACCGTGCAAGATGTCTTAGATGCCTACGTTAGCGAGAATGGACAAATCAACCAGCCCGGCGGATTGGCCTACGTCACCCAGACCCTGTCCAATCCCGAACGCCTCTCCATCCTCTCCTTCATCTACAACTTCGAAGGAGGCGTGGCCCTGAGCGGTATCAATCGGCAGCCCGGCCTCTACAGCCTCACCGAAAGTTCCCTGGACGACAACCAGGTGGCCCTCGGCTGGCAGTACTACGTCATCGACGGTCAAACCAACGTCAACAAAAGCAAGACCCGAATCGGCGAAGGCTTTAAGTATTTCGCCGAACGCCCCACGGGTTACAACCTCCGCGATGGCGATACGGTCATTTGGCGCTTGGTGACCATCGCCCGGGTCCCCAATTTCCCCGATCCACTGTCCGTCTCTAAACACTACGTCTAGTAGCCACCCGGCTCGCCAACGGTTTCTTGCCCTGTACCGTTGGTTTTTCAGATCCGTTAAAATACGGTGGGAATTGTTATTTTTGTAAGGTAACGCCAAGCCTTACGTCTATGAAAGTACTAATGGTCTGTCTGGGAAACATCTGCCGCTCTCCCCTCGCCGAGGGCATTCTCCAACACCAAATTCACCAGCGTAGCCTCGACTGGCGGGTAGATTCCGCCGGTACTGGCTCCTGGCACGTCGGCGAACGGCCCGACCCCCGCTCCATCGCCACCGCCCGACAATACGGCATCGACATCAGCAGCCAACGCGCCCGTCAATTTACCCCTGCCGATCTCAACGACTACGACCTGATCTTTGCCATGGACAGCTCCAACTACCGCGACATCCTCCGCCAGGCCCAAAAGGCTGACCAGGAGGCCAAAGTCGACCTCATCATGATCCTCGCCCAGCCTGGTTAGAATCAAAACGTTCCCGATCCCTACTACGACAGTGAGGGTTTCGAAAAGGTCTACCAAATGCTGGCGGAAGCCTGTGAAAAACTAGTGGAAAAATACACGGAGTAGGGAGAGTAAGGGTTCCTCCATCGAATGCGCGATGAACGGGGTGGTGTCTGTGGTGTCTTACCAATAACTATCGACGAATCTGGTTGATCTTTGGGGCCTGGCCTCCCATCCGCTAAGCGGTTCCCTCGCTTCGGACGGTGTCCGCTCCAAAAGGGGCGCTCACTCCTCCCTATTGCTCCCGCAATAGCTACGACCATTCCACTCGAAAGGAGGCTCGGCGAGCACCAAAACCAGGACCACCTTCCTCTAAAAGCATTAATAAGACACCACCCAAACCGGATGCAGCCAAGTCCTTTCCCTAGGCAAAAGCGCGATCTACCAAATCCTGCTGTTGCTGGTCGTGCACCTTTTTGTAACCCGTCGATGGCGAGGCACTGGTGGTGCGCGAAATCAGTTGGAAGGTATCACCGGGATAGTGGGAAAGCAGGAATTGCCAACTTCCCATATTGGCCGACTCTTCCTGTACCCAGCGCATCTGGGCTTTGGCGTACTTCTTCAGCAGTTGGTCGACTTGTTTCTGAGGGAAGGGGTACAGTTGTTCCAAGCGAATGATGGCCACGTCGTCGCGTTGATCGGTCTGTTTTTTCATCAGCAGATCGTAGTAGATTTTACCCGTACAGAAGAGCGCCGTTTTGACTTTTTTGGCATTGGGCACCTCGTCAGCGTCGTAGTACTCGTGAAAGGTGTTTTCGGGTTTGTCCTCAAAGGCTTCCAGGTCGGTGACGCAGAGCGGGTGCCGGAGTAAGCTCTTCGGCGACATGATGATGAGGGGCTTGCGGAAAGGGCGCGCCAGCTGGCGGCGGATGGCGTGGAAGAAGTTGGCGGGGGTGGTGATATTGGCCACCGTCATGTTGTAATTGCCACACAACTGTAGGAAACGCTCCAAGCGGGCGCTCGAGTGTTCGGGGCCCTGGCCTTCGTAGCCGTGCGGGAGTAGCATCACCAGGCCGCTCATCCGTTGCCACTTGCTTTCTCCCGCCGAGATGTACTGGTCGACGATGGTTTGGGCACCGTTGTAAAAGTCGCCAAATTGGGCCTCCCAGACCACCAGCGTATTGGGCGAGGCCAGCGAGTAGCCGTATTCGAAGCCCAGTACGCCAAATTCGGAGAGGAGGGAGTTGAAGACTCGGTATTGGCCCTGTTCGGGCTGGATATCGTTGAGGCGATTGTATTCCGCAAAGGTTTTGTCGTCCCGGACGATGGCGTGGCGGTGCGAAAAGGTACCGCGTTTGACGTCCTGGCCACTCATGCGGACATCCTTTCCGTCGGTCAGTACGGAGCCGTAGGCCAAAAGCTCGGCCATGGCCCAGTCGAGTTGGCCCTTGTCGAGGAGCTTACGCTTGCCCTTGAGCAGGCGATTGAGCTTGCCGAGCGGATTGAAGTCCTGGGGAAAACGCATCAGGTGGTCGATGATTTGGTCGACTCGCTGACGGGAGATTCCGGTGGGGGGAGAATGATCAAAATCCTCGGCTTTGCTCTGCTTATTGAGCTTGCGCCATTCTTGTTCGGGCTTTTGATACTGGTAGGGTAGGGGCTTTTGTTTGACGGCATCCAGGCGGTTCTGCAGGTCGTTCCAAAAGCGTTTTTCCAGTTGCTCCGCAATTTCTTTTTCCATATCCCCCGCTTCGAGCAATTTCTTGACGTAAATCTTCCGCGTATCGGGGTGCTGGTCGATGAGTTTGTACATTTCGGGCTGGGTAAACTTGGGGTCATCGCCCTCGTTGTGCCCGTGGCGACGGTAGCAAACCATATCGATAAACACGTCATTGTTGAACTTTTGCCGGTATTCGGTGGCCAGTTCTACCGCAAAGATCACCGCGTCGGGATCGTCGCCGTTGACGTGGAAAACGGGGGCCTGTACCAGGCTGGCCACTCCCGTGGAATAGGTCGAGGAGCGGGCGTCGTCGAAGTCGGTGGTAAAGCCGACCTGATTGTTGATCACGAAGTGGATGGTGCCACCGGTGTAGTAGCCCTCCAGTTGGCTCATCTGTACCGTTTCGTACACGACACCCTGTCCGGCCAGGGCGGCATCGCCGTGGATGAGGATGGGAAGAATGCGATCGTAGTCGCTATCGTAGAGAATATCGGCCTTGGCCCGGGCAAAGCCTTCTACGACCGGATCGACCGATTCGAGGTGGCTGGGGTTGGGGACCAATTTGAGGTGTACTTTTTTCCCGGAGGACGTGTCGATCAGGGAGGAGTAGCCCAGGTGGTATTTGACGTCGCCATCGCCCAGGCTCAGGTCCGGGATGGAGTGGCCTTCAAACTCGTTGAAGACGTGTTCGTAGGTTTTTCCCATCACATTGACCAGCACGTTGAGGCGGCCGCGGTGCGCCATCCCGATCACGAATTCTTCGACACCACCGTCGGCACCCTTGTTGATGATGGCATCCAGGGCGGCGATGGTCGTCTCGCCACCCTCTAGCGAAAAACGCTTTTGGCCGATGTACTTGGTGTGGAGAAAATTTTCGAAAACCACCGCTCCGTTGAGCTTCTCCAGGATCCGGCGCTTCTGTGCCGTACTCAGGCCATAGTCCGACAGATCGGCCCGCCGTTCGATCTTTTCGCGGAGCCACATCCGCTTTTCGCGGTGCTCGATGTGCGAGTATTCAAAGCCAATATTGCCACAATAAATGGCCCGCATGCGGTTGATGATCTCCTGCAGCGTTGCTCCTGGCATCCCGATTTCTTCTCCCGCTAAAAAGCTGCGCGTCAGATCGCTTTCCTCCAGGCTGTAATCCACCAGGTCGAGGTGGGGGCGCCGGTCGCGGCGATCGCGAATGGGATTGGTGGTAGACAGCAAATGGCCCCGATCTCGAAAACCGTGGATAATGGACTGGACGCCAAATTCCTTGGCAATTTGTTCGGTGCCCAGTGCCGCGTGGCCATTGCTGGCCCGACCGTTGGTCGTACTGCTGCCGTTGGTGCTGTGGGCAAAATCAAAACCACTGAAAAAGGTACGCCAGCCTTCCTCCACCGATTCGGGGTCCTGCTGGTACTTTTGATACATCGAATCTATAAAGGAAGGATGGGCATTGGCTACGAATGAGAAATCGCTCATTGGGAAAGGTACATTTGGTGATTTAGGTAACTAATGTGATTGCTTCTACGAGACCTACCACAGTTTGTTCTTGTTGCTGCTGGATGCTATGCTGTTGGGGCATTCAAAACCCACCCCGATCCACTCCATGGTAATTAGGCAAATATCGCGTAAAAAAAAGGAAAAATGCCAGTCCCCGAAGCGATTTTATTAGAAGCCATCTCAAAATGTTTTTGTTGGCGAGGGAGCGGACATTTTCGTTCCGACGAGGCGCCAAAACGGAGCATAGCCTTAGCTACGCGACGCTTTTGGCAACGAAGTAGGGGCGAAAAGGACCCTGCCGTAGCCCGAAGGATATTTTTGAGATGGCTTCTATGGGAAAAACAAAGGAAAAAAGCGAAAGATTCTTACGTGGAATATTTCTACTTACAAAAAAAAGCACTAAATTTGCACTCCGAAATTCGAACATTATTTAGAACTCAGTATACCACATGGCACAACATCAGTCCGCTAAGAAAAGAATCCGTCAAGACGCCAAAAAGCGCTTGGCCAACCGCTATTACAAGAAAACCGCCCGTACGGCCATCAAAAAGCTGCGGGAGATGACGGACGGAGCCGAAGCTAAGAAATTCTTGCCCAAAGTCGTTAGTATGATCGATCGACTCGCCAAGCGCAATGCCTGCACAAGATCAAGGCCTCCAACCTCTAAGGTAGCCTGACCCGCTTCGGCATCGGGCTTTCCTAGCACCAACCGCCGGCTTCGGACGCGAAAAGGGGTATCCCACCAGCCATGGGGATACCCCTTTTTTGCGTTTTGATCCCCTTTCCCATCCCCCGGGCCATAAATTTGAACAATACGAATGACTGTTCGTTCGTAATTTATATATTTGTTCAAAGATTCCGTTCCATGCCTCAATTTCACACCCTAACCGTTACCGATATCCGCCGGGAAACTCCCGACTGCGTCTCCGTCGCCTTTGCGGTGCCCACCGCTGTCGAAGAACAGTTCGCTTTTCGCGCTGGCCAGTACCTCACCCTCCGAACCACCATCCAGGGCGAAGAGGTGCGCCGTTCCTACTCCATTTGTAGCGCGCCCCAGGAAGAAGCCCTGCGGGTGGCCATCAAAAAGGTAGAGCAGGGGCGTTTCTCGACCTTCGCCAATGAAGTACTTCGGGTCGGCGACACCCTCGAATCTATGGCTCCGATGGGGACCTTCGTGTTGCCCCCCGAAAGGGAGAAGCCCCTGCGCCAGTACGCGGCCTTCGCCGCCGGAAGCGGAATCACGCCCATCATGAGCATCATCAAATCGACCCTCGCCGAAGAATCCGATAGCCACTTTACCCTCTTTTATGGCAATCGTGGGGTAGACTCCATCATCTTTCGCGAGGAGCTGGATGCCCTAAAGAATCGCTATCTTGGTCGACTCAGCGTCCACCACATCTTTAGCCAGGAACGTCTGGATGCGCCCCTGTTCAACGGCCGGATCGACGCCGATAAGTGCCCCCGCCTACTGCGGAGCCTACTGCGGGTGGAAGAGATTGCCGAATGGTTTATCTGCGGCCCCGAGCCGATGATCTTTGCGGTAAAAGAAGCCTTGACTACGCGCGGCGTGCCGGATCAGCGCGTTCATTTTGAGCTCTTTACCTCTCCCGCGGGCTCCCTGGTCAAAAAGAAGGCCAAGCAAGTACCCGATTTTGATCCCAGTCTCGAAAGCAAGGTCACCATCCGGCTCGACGGCTCCGCCTTCGACTTCAACCTGGCTTACTCGGGCGAATACATCCTCGATGCGGCCCTCAAACAGGGAGCCGATCTGCCCTACGCCTGCAAGGGGGGCGTTTGCAGCACCTGTCGGGCCAAGCTCGTCGAGGGGCAAGTCGACATGGACATCAACTTTGCCCTCGAACCCGACGAGGTGGCCGCCAATTTTATCCTCACCTGTCAGGCTCATCCCCGTACGCCCAAGATCGTAGTGGATTTTGACCAACAGTAGGGCCTGCTACATTACCCCCAGCCCTTCAAATATACCCGATATGACCACCAAAAAACAACGCATCTTTGCCGAAGCCGCCCAACTCTTTCGGGAAAAGGGCTACTCCGCCGCCTCGATGCGCGACCTGGCCGAACGCGTTGGACTCAAGCCTTCGAGCTTTTACAGCCACATCAAATCCAAGGAAGAAATCCTGCAAAAAATCTGCTTCGACAGTGCCCAAAAATTTACGGAAGGTATGGAACGCGTGGAGCAGTCGGGCGGCACCAGCCGCCAACGGGTTCGAGCCCTGCTGGGGCTGCACCTGCGAGTGGCCCTGGAGGATCCCACTTCGGTGACGGTGTTCAACGACGAATGGCGCCACCTCTCCGAACCCGCCCTCAGTCGCTTCGTCAGCTTGCGCAAGGACTATGAGCATCGCTTCCTACGCATCATCGAAAGCGGAATCGAGGCGGGAGAATTCCGGGCGGTCCATCCCCAGTTGGCCCTCTACACCTTGCTCAATGCCCTGCGCTGGTTGCACTTTGATGGAAAGTTGAGCAAGCAATTTTCCGCTGAGTCGCTTCGGGAGGAGCTGGAAAAAATCTTGTTGCACGGCTTGATTGTTGAAAAAAAGTAAAAAAGCGGCCCCTTTTGCAAAACAATACGAACAACCGTTCGTTTTTATCAATAAATACGCCTATTTTTATAGGGTCAATGAAACTCTAGCAAAATAAAACCTACGCCTTATGCAACACCTCGAAGAAAAGTTTCAAGCAAAGATTGATGCGGAGATCAAGATTGAGCCCAAGGACTGGATGCCCGAGCGCTATCGCAAGACCTTGATCCGTCAGATTTCACAACACGCACATTCAGAGATCGTCGGGATGTTGCCAGAGGGCAACTGGATCACGCGCGCGCCCAGTTTGCGTCGCAAATTGGCCCTGCTGGCCAAGGTGCAGGACGAGGCCGGTCACGGGCTCTACTTGTACAGTGCCTGCGAAACCCTGGGCGTAAGTCGCGACGAGCTGCTGGAGCAATTGCACACCGGCGAAGCGAAGTACTCCAGTATTTTCAACTATCCCACCCTGACCTGGGCCGATATGGGCGTCGTCGGCTGGTTGGTCGACGGTGCGGCCATCATGAATCAGGTGCCACTCTGCCGTTGTTCCTACGGCCCCTACGCCCGGGCCATGGTCCGCGTGTGCAAAGAGGAGAGCTTTCACCAACGCCAGGGTTACGAAATTCTGCTGACCCTCAGCAAAGGTACCGAAGCTCAAAAGCGCATGTTACAGGACGCCATCGACCGCTGGTGGTGGCCCGCCCTGATGATGTTTGGACCTTCCGACAAAGACTCCAAGCACACCCTGCAGTCGATGAAGTGGAAAATTAAGCGCTTTACCAATGACGAGCTGCGTCAAAAATTTGTCGACGTCTGTGCCGAGCAGGTCAAATTGCTCAACGCTACCTTGCCCGATCCCGACTTGAAGTGGAATGAGGAGCGGGGGCACTACGATTTTGGTGCCATCAACTGGGAAGAGTTTTGGCAGGTGGTCAAGGGCAACGGTCCTTGCAATAAGGAGCGGGTCGAAGCGCGGCGGAAAGCCTACGCAGAAGGGGCTTGGGTGCGCGAAGCGGCGATGGCCCACGCCGAAAAACGTCGGCAACGCCAGGCCACCGCTACGGCCCAGAGTGCCTAAGCACTGCGCGCTACTTGGTCTTCTAACCTAAAAGTAAAACGAGATGGAAAAGAACAATTGGCCCCTCTGGGAAATTTTTGTCCGTAGCCGCAGTGGTCTGCACCACAAACACGTTGGCAGCCTCCACGCGGCCGATGCGGCGATGGCCATCGAAAACGCTCGCGACGTTTACACCCGCCGCAACGAAGGCGTTAGCCTCTGGGTAGTAGAGTCGCAGCACATCACCGCTTCGAACCCTTCGGAGGGAGAGGCTTTGTTCGATCCCGCTAATGACAAGGTGTACCGCCATCCCACCTTCTACGATCTTCCCGATGGCATCGGACACATGTAAACCCCCGCAATTGTGAATCCACCGACCCCACTTTTTTCATATATATTACGTCAGGCCGATAATGTACTCATTCTCGGTCAACGACTCTCCGAATGGTGTGGCCACGGCCCAATTCTAGAACAGGACATCGCCCTAACCAACTTTGCCCTTGACCTGATCGGCCAGGCCCGCAGTCTCTACCAGTACGCCGCCGAAGTGGAAGGAAAAGGCCGTAGCGAAGATGACCTCGCTTATCTGCGCGATGGTTTTGACTTTTACAACGTGCTATTGGTAGAGCTGCCCAAAGGAGATTTTGGTCATACCATGACCCGTCAATTCTTTTTCGACGCCTATAATTACTATTTTTATCAACAGCTGCAAAAGAGCAGTGATCCGACCCTGGCCGCTATTGCGGAAAAATCGATCAAGGAGGTGACTTATCACCTGCGCTACAGCTCGGAATGGATGATTCGCCTGGGCGACGGTACCGAAGAAAGTCACCGGCGCATGCAAACCGCGGTGGATGCCCTCTGGGCTTACACCGGTGAATTGTACACCCCCGATGCCATCGATCAAGAACTGTTGGCGGCGGGCATCGCCGTTGACCTGGGCCGTTTGCAACAACACTGGCAGCAGCGCGTCCGCGAAATCCTCACGGCCGCTACCTTGGACATCCCCACCGAGACGTGGATGCAAAAAGGTGGCAAACAGGGACGTCACACCGAACACCTGGGCTACGTCCTGGCCGAAATGCAGTATTTACAGCGAACTTATCCCAACAGCGAGTGGTAACCCAAAATAGCCAAGCCATGCCCGATGTCAAAACCAAGAGTCGCGTCAGCGAGATTTGGGAATTGTTGGAGACCGTCCACGATCCCGAGGTCCCCGTACTCACCGTTGTCGACTTGGGCGTGGTGCGAGAGGTTCGGGAAATCGAATCGGGTATCGAAGTGGTCATCACGCCCACGTACTCCGGTTGTCCGGCGATGAACGTGATCGAGATCAATATCAAAATGGCCCTGGCCACCGCAGGTTATCCAAACGTGGCGGTGCGTACCGTATTGAGCCCGGCCTGGACGACGGATTGGATGAGTGAGGCGGGTAAGCAAAAACTCAAAGCCTACGGCATCGCTCCACCCCGAGGAGCCGCGGTCGACAAGAGCCTCCTTTTTGCCGAACCCAAGCGGGTGCCTTGTCCCCGCTGCGATTCTTTCGACACCAAGATGGTGAGCGAGTTTGGCTCGACGGCTTGTAAGGCCCACTACCAGTGCAACAGCTGTCTGGAGCCCTTTGATTACTTTAAATGTCTGTAAAAACCATAGCCACCCAAAACCCCACCGAACGACTTTATGAGTGCCTTACTATTTACCAAAGAAGAAGGTATCGCCCGGATCACGTTCAATCGACCCGAGGTGTACAACAGTTTTAACCAAGAAATGGCCCTGAGCGTCCAGCGGGCGCTCGACGATTGCGAAGGCGATCCAGCCGTCCGGGTCATCGCCCTCAGTGGAATGGGCAAGGCCTTCTGTGCGGGACAGGACCTTCAGGAAGCCATCGCCGACAACGGGTTGGAACTTCCCGATATCGTGGCCAATCACTTCAATCCGATCATTGAGCGCTTGGCGAATATCGAAAAACCCATCGTGGCTGTGGTCAATGGTGTTGCGGCGGGAGCGGGGGCCAATATTGCCCTGGCCTGCGACATCTGCGTCGCCACCGAATCGGCGAGCTTTATTCAAGCCTTTAGCAAGATCGGGCTGATTCCCGATAGTGGGGGGACCTTCTACCTGCCGCGACTGGTGGGCCGCCAGCGGGCCATGGCCCTAATGATGCTGGGCGATAAAGTCTCCGCCCCCGAAGCCGTCAGCATGGGAATGATCTACCGTGCGATCCCCGACGAGCAGTTTGCGGAGCAGGTAGAAAAGTTGTTGCAAAAGCTGGCGCAGATGCCGACCAAGGGCCTGGGCTACACCAAGCGCGCCGTTAACCAATCCTTTACCAATGACCTGACCAAGCAATTGGGTATTGAGGAGCACTTGCAATCCGCGGCGGGGCAGACCCAGGACTACCAAGAGGGCGTACAGGCCTTTTTGGAGAAAAGAAAACCAACATTTAAAGGGGAGTAAAAATCCCCATTTGACCACCAAATAAAACCAAGCCACCATGATGATAGGCGTTCTCGGTAGCGGTTCGATGGGAACTGGTATCGCTCAAGTGGCCGCCGCCGCGGGACACGAAGTCCGTTTGTACGACAACAATCCCGAAGCCCTCAAACGCGCCAGCGACAAACTGCAAAAGATTCTCCACCGACTCGTGGAGAAGGGACGAATGGAAGCGGCGGAATCCGAGGCCCTTTTTGCGCGCATCCAATTTGTCGACAATACCTACGCCTACGCCGAATGTGGGCTGGTCATCGAGGCCATCATCGAGGATTTGAACATCAAAAAAGCGGTGTTTGAGCAAATCGAAGAGGTCGTCGGGCCGGACTGTATCCTGGCCAGCAATACCTCCTCCCTGTCCATCGCCTCCATCGCGGCGGCCTGCGAAGACCCCTCCCGCGTCGTCGGGATTCACTTCTTCAATCCCGCCCCCCTCATGAAACTGGTCGAGATCATCCCGGCCGTACAAACCAGCTCTGCCGTGCTCGAAAAAACCAGCCAGTTGATCGCCAGCTGGGGCAAGTACACGGTCCAAGCCAAAGATACGCCCGGCTTTATCGTCAACCGCGTGGCGCGCCCCTTCTACGGCGAAGCCCTCCGCATCCTGGAGGAAGGCCTCGCCGACGTCGCTACCATCGACTGGGCCATGACCGAAATCGGTGGCTTCCGCATGGGCCCCTTTACCCTGATGGACTACATCGGCAACGACATCAACTATACCGTCACCGAAACCGTCTTCCGCTCCTTTTACTACGATCCCCGCTACCGCCCCGCCTTTACCCAAAAACGCCTGTCCGAAGCGGGTTACCTGGGGCGTAAAAGCGGCCGGGGCTACTACGATTATTCCGAGGGCGCCGTTCCGCCCGAACCCCACCGCGACGCCGAATTGGGCAAATACATCGTGTGGCGCATCGTCAGTATGCTCATCAACGAAGCGGCCGATGCCCACTACCTCCACATTGCCTCCCGCGACGATATCGACGCGGCGATGACCAAGGGGGTCAACTATCCCAAGGGCCTGCTCCGCTGGGCCGACGAATGGGGCATCGTCGAATGCGTCCGGTCGATGGATCGCTTGCGGGAAGAATACCAGGAAGAACGTTACCGCTGTAGTCCGCTCCTGCGGAAAATGGCGCGGGAGGGCCGGACCTTTTACGAGGCCCAAAAGCAAAGCTCCGTCAGCGTATGAATCCCGAGGAGCGCGCCCGCCACATCGTCGACCAGATGTACGACAACGATGCCTTTAGCCAGTGGTTAGGTATCGAGCGCCTGGAAGAACGGCCCGGATACGCCCAACTGCGCATGACGGTACGCCCCGAAATGTGCAACGGCATGAAAATCGCCCACGGTGGCATCACCTTTTCCCTCGCCGATAGCGCTTTCGCCTTCGCTTCCAATGGCCACGGCCCCCGCGCCGTATCGGTCGAGACCTCCATCTCCCACCTGCGGGCCGTGCAGCCCGGCGACGTACTGACTGCTACGGCCGTGGAAGACCACCTCGGCGGGAAATTGGGACATTACCACGTCCACATCCACAATCAAGATCAAGCATTGGTAGCCCTATTTAAGGGCACCGTTTACCGACTCAGGGAAACCTGGGAAACCGAAAAATAACACCATGAAAGAGGCATTTATCGTCGACGGCATCCGAACGCCGATTGGAAAATTTACGGGCACCCTGGCTCCCATCCGCACCGATGACCTGGCCGCCCACGTCATCAAAGCCCTGTTGGATCGCCACCCCGAGCTGGATCGCTCGGCTGTCGACGACGTCATTTTGGGCTGCGCCAACCAGGCCGGGGAAGACAACCGCAATGTGGCCCGGATGGCCCTCCTACTGGCGGGCTTGCCCTGGCAAGTTCCCGGCGAAACGATCAACCGACTCTGCGCGTCCGGGATGTCGGCTGCCATTCAGGCCAATCGCGCCATCAAGGCGGGGGACGGTGACTTGTTTATCACTGGCGGGGTAGAACACATGACTCGGGGCCCCTGGGTGATCTCCAAAGTGTCCAAGCCCTTCGGTCGCGATGCACAGATGCACGACAGCAGCTTTGGTTGGCGCTTCGTCAATCCCCTGATGCACGAGCGATTTGGGACCGATGCGATGGGGCAGACGGCCGAGAATTTGGTGGATCGTTACGGCATCAGCCGGGAGGCGCAGGATCAATTTGCGGCTGCTTCGCAGCAAAAGGCCGCGGCGGCCCAAGCTTCGGGGCGTTTGGCGCGTGAGATCGTGGCGGTGAGCATTCCCCGGCGCAAGGCCGAGCCGCTGATCTTCGAACGGGACGAGTTTATCCGGCCCGGTACGACCGTCGACATTTTGGCCAAGCTACGTCCCGCCTTTCGCAAGGCCGAGGCGGGGGGCAGCGTAACGGCGGGCAATGCCTCCGGACTCAACGATGGGGCGGGGGTCCTGCTGGTGGCTTCGGACGCGGCGGTGCAAGACCACGGTTTGCAGCCCCTGGCGCGTATCGTCAGCTCGGGTGTGGTGGGGGTAGAGCCCCGGGTGATGGGCATCGGACCGGTGGGGGCTTCCCATCTGGCCCTCCGCAAGGCGGGTTTGACGCTAGCGGATATGGACCTCATCGAAATCAACGAAGCTTTTGCCGCCCAGGTACTGGCTTGTACCCAGGAGTGGGGGCTGGCGGCCGACGATCCCCGCATCAATCCCAATGGGGGGGCCATTGCCCTGGGGCATCCATTGGGGATGACGGGCAGCCGGATTTTATTGACGGCGGCTTTGGAACTTCAGGCCCAGCAAAAGCGTTATGCTCTGGTAACCAAGAGTGTAGGGGTGCGGCAAGGTCACGCCACCATTCTCGAACGAGTATGATGTTTGTAAGAAACTGGTTATATTAGTGATCCATTTAACAAAAAAAGTATAAACATGAGTAAGAAATCTTCCAATCCCATGTTCAACGAGGACAACTTCGGACAGATCCTCGACGCTGGGATGGCCACTCAAACCACCCCCATGACCGTCAGTGGAGCGGTCAACAAGACCTATACCCTGGTCGGAATCATGCTGGTCACGGCCTTTTTCGCCTACAGCTTTCCCTCCATGATGCTGGTGTTCATCGGTGCCTTCGGTGGTTTGGCGGTTTACTTCGTCGCTTCGCGCAATTTGGAGCGGTCCCACATTTTCGCTCCCCTTTACGCGATTTGTGAAGGCCTCTTTGCCGGGGCCGTTTCCGCGATGTATGTCTCCGCCTACGATGGGATCATCTTCCAGGCCGTGCTCGCCACGGTGACGGTGCTGGTCCTGATGCTGTTCCTCTACCAGGCGCGCATCATCACCGTCACGGAGCGCTTCCGCTCGATCGTCAGTCCGGCGGTGGCCGCGGCGATGGTCTTTTACCTGGTCAACTGGGTGCTTTACATGTTTAGCATCAACATTCCCTACGTCTTCGACGGTGGTTTGCTGAGCATTGGCATTACCCTGGTCCTGATCGGGGTGGCCTCGATGAACTTGCTGCTCGACTTCGATAACTTTGAAAAGGGGGAAGCTCAGGGCCTGCCCAAGTACATGGAATGGTACTTCGGAATGGGGCTGCTCTTTACCCTGGTCTGGTTGTACGTCGAGTTCCTGCGTCTGCTCTCCTACCTATCGAGCGACTAGGCAAAGCGCTTCCCGACGAAGAATTGGAAAAGGCGTGGTCAAAAAACCACGCCTTTTTTATTTTTTTACTACATTACCCCATGATCTACGAATTCAAAGGTTTCAAACCCGTTATCCACGAATCGGCCTACGTACATCCACAGGCGACGGTGACGGGCAACGTCATCATTGGCCGCGACGTCTACATCGCTCCGGGGGCCGCCATTCGCGGCGATTGGGGGGGCATCGTGATTGAAGACGGTTGTAATGTGCAGGAAAACTGTACCATCCACATGTTTCCCGGGGTCACGGTACGGCTGCGGGAGAGCGCCCACATTGGCCACGGGGCGATCATCCACGGGGCGACGGTGGGGCGCAATGTGCTGGTGGGGATGAATGCGGTGGTGATGGACAATGTGGAGATTGGGGACGAGAGCATCATCGGTGCCCTGTGTTTTATCAAGGCGGAGACGAAAATTCCGCCCCGCAGTTTGGTGGTGGGCAATCCGGCTAAGGTGATTCGGACCGTCAGTCAGGATATGATTGATTGGAAAACCAAGGGAACCCAGTTGTACCAGAGCCTACCTCGGGAGTTGCACGAAAGCCTGCGGCCTTGTGAGCCGCTCCGCGAAATCCCCGCCGATCGGCCGCCGCAAGCGGCCTTGTACCAGACCTGGAACAGCATCAAAGAGTCGGAATAACGGGTTAGGGGTAGGCTTCGGCCAGCTCGGGCTTGGCCGGACTGTCTTTGACCGGTGGTACCGGGCTTTCCTCCAAAATCGGCAGGCGGGCGAAGAAGCGCGTCCCCTTGACGTGGCCGGACTCAAACCAAATCTGTCCGTTGTACTTCTCCACGATACTCTTACAGATCGCCAGACCAATTCCCGTTCCTTCGTAGCCCTTGTTCTTGTCCAACTGTTGGAAAAGTAAGAAGACCTTGTCCTCGTAATCCTTATTGATCCCAATGCCGTTGTCTTCCACCATCAGGAGGATGTGGTCGGGCTCGGGAAAATACTGGATGTTGATTTCGGGCTGCCCCTCCACAAATTTCAAGGAATTGGAGACCAGGTTTTGGAAGAGCTGGATGAGGTGGATGCGTTTCATGCGTACGCTGGGCATCCGGGTGGGGTAGTTGATGATGGCGTTTTTCTGGACGATGACGTCCTGTAGGTTGTGGACCACCTCGTCGATGACCGAGCGCAGGTTGATCAGTTCGCTACTGGCCTGCTGGGTCGTGAGGGTAGAGAATTCCAGCAGATCCACCAGGAGTTTGTTCATCCGCTTGGCGCCATTCGTCACAAAATTCATGTAGCCATTGGCTTCCTCATTGAACTGGCTCCCGTATTTCTTTTGCAAAAGGCTGATAAAGCTACCGATATTGCGCAAGGGCTCCTTGAGGTCGTGAGCCGCTACGTAGGCAAACTGGCGCAGGGCCTGGTTGGATTCCTCCAGCCGACGGTTTTGCTTTTCGAATTCTTCGTTTTTGCGCTTTAGCTGTTTGTTGGTCTTGACCCGGATGCTGTTGGTGTAGAACAGGAAATCGGCGATGACGGCCAGGAAGAGCGATAATCTAAAGAAGAAAATTTGGTTGCGGCTGTAGTGGAGCTCTTGAATGCGGCGCTCACTTTTTTCCATTTCGTACTGGAATTGGATTTCGGCGATGCGCTGGGCCTTTTCGTTGTTTTCGATATAGTTCTGAAAACGATTGGATTCCTCCAGGTGGGTCAGGGCCCGGTCGGTATCGCTCTGGGCGCGGAAGAGATTGTACAGGGCGTGGTGATTGTCCTGGCTGAGGGCCTTGTAATCATTATTGACGGAGATTTCCAGACTCTTGGTAAACGCTTCGACCGCTTGTTCCGGGTCTTCGAACTTGAGGAACAGGTGTCCCTGCTGGTTGTACAGCTTGGCGTTGTCCTTGGTGGAGAGGTAGTCGCGGTAGCGGTCCAAACAGAGCTGAAAGTATTCCTGGGCCTTGTCGTATTCCTCCATATTGATGTAGACCGTGGAGATCTCGATCATGGAGCGGACGATGGCCGTTTTGCGTTGGACGTTTTGGGAGACGTCCAAGGAGGCCAGGTGATTGTCGAGGGCTTTTTCGTACTCGCCAATCTGGTTGAGGATTTTGCCGTAGTCGAAGAGCACGTTGGCGATGGTCAGCGAATCGTTGGTGGAGCTGGCCAGTTGGTAAGCCCGTTCGATATTGCCGAGGGCCTGTTCGCGGTTGTGTGTCTTGATAAAAGTATTGCTGATGTTTTGCAGGGTAATGATGACACCGGAGAGGGAATTGCGTTCTTCGGCGATGGCCAGCGATTTGAAGTAGTATTCGATGGCCTTATCATAGTCTCCCACAATCTCGTAATCCCGTCCCAGACCGTGATAGCTGTCTTCCACCATCTCCTTATCGTCGATTTGCTCGGCTAGGAAAAGGGTCATGGTATGGTAGTCGGTAGTCGCTTTGTAATTGCTGAGCTTGCGATTGGTGACGGCGAGATCGGTGTAAACGGAGAGTCGGTGCTCGTCGTTGTCGAGCTTGTTGGCGATGTTGAGGGCATTTTCAAACTCGGCGAGGGCTTGGTTGAGGAGGTTATTTTCCTCGTAGATAAAGCCCCGTTCGCGGTAGATCATAAACAGGTCTTCGGTGGCGTCACTTTTGCGGGCTTTGTTGAGGGCCATTTCGGTGTAGAAGATGGCGAGTTCGGTATTTTTGTGGGAATGTTGAGCGGCGAGTTTGAGGATGTAAATGGTTTCGAGGGGATTGGTCTCCAAACGAACCGCATGCTGCAAGCTGTCGGACAGCATGGCCCCAACGCGTGGACTTAGCAGCATCAACAAGAGACCGAGCAGGCTTCCCAATCTCATTGCTTTCTGGGTTCTTCTATTCAGGGTCATCAAAGTGTAGTTTATAACTCATCGTACGGAAATTGCTTTATTTTTCGAAGGATGGACCCGTAGAAGGTAATAAAACAACGTCACTATATGGGGCTAGTGCAAAAAGCATACCTAGTACAATTGGGGCGAAAAAAAAACGCGAACTAGAAGTCTAATTCGCGCTTTCAAAGAAACGTCAGAAATGCTGACCGGCGCTAGCCGCCGGTAGACCAGTCGTCGTTGCTGTTGTCGTTGTCGTTGTCATTGGGCACGTCTGCCGACGGCCGGTCCCTGCGCTTTTCCGACCCTCCTTTGATGCGCAGGCTCTCCATCCGGCTCAGCCTGGCATTGCCAGAAAGTAGGTTTCTCAAGTCATGTAATCTTTTCATGTTGTGGGATTTTAGAGTTATTTGAATATTCAATCGATTGACAATATCAAACCCCAAAGGGCAAGTTACAAGTGTATCTATCTAGTTCGAGGTAACAGTGTAACATCTCTAGTGTGTTATATTATCGCGGTGAAAAGCACCGCTCAATATTCGATCGTGGGGGAGGGTTGGGGAGAGGAGTTGAAAGGGGAGGATCTATTCAAATCTAGTATAAATAGTGCAAAGGTCGTACCAACTTTTTTAACAGTCACTTTTCCATTCAATTAGCTCCCATCGGCTCGGCCGTCCTCACCAATCCTGGTAAAAGCAGAAGGGCCCGGACTTTCGCAGCAGCTATCGCTACCCCAAAAAAGCCAGAGCCCTTTTCGTTCGGTCGGGTTAATGAGCTGCGACTAACCAGTAGTCGACCACTGATTGTTGGTGCCTTCGTCGGAACCACTATCGTCGGAACGCGTCTCCGCCGACGGTCGATCCCTGCGTTTCTCCGACCCTCCCTTCAAGCGCAAACTCTCCATACGGTTGAGCTTGGCACTACCGGGAAGCAGTTTTCTCAGGTCATGTAATCTTTTCATGTCGTGGGATTTAAGTGTTAATTTGAATATTCAATCGATCCACAATATCAAGCCCAACGGGGCAAATTACAATGGCAAATTGAGTCCTAAAGTGACAATGTAGTCTAAAAAGTATTATAACTAAATAAAAATTATAATAGCGTGTGACTCTTTCGAGTAAATCCAATCGGAGGGGACGTTGGAGGGGGGAATTTGTGTCGGCTTTTCGGTGGGAGAAATTTTGTACCGTCACTTATCCTCTAACAAAAGCCATACCAAATTTAGGGTAGATAAAGGCCAGTTGCTGGTCGGGTAGACTCTTGTAGTCGCTAAGGGGAAGATATTTTTTACTACGTCACGACTTAAAGAAGCCCGGTATTTCGTAAATTTAGGATTGCGATGTGACTTTAACCAGATGTGGAATTCCACGAAAACCAAATACGATGAAATTAAAAAATTATGCACTCGGCGAATGGGTCGAAGGTAGTGGTGAAGGACAAGCACTCTTCGATGCCGTTACGGGAGAAATCATTGGTCACGCCACCAGCAAAGGCTTGGGTTTTGACGAGATGATGAATTACGCTCGCCGTGTGGGTGGGCCCGTACTCCGCAAAATGACCTTCCCCGAGCGGGGCCGGATGCTCAAGGCCCTCGCCCTCCACCTCACCAATATCAAGGCCAAGTACTATCCCCTCAGCTACCAAACCGGTGCGACCAAGGCGGACAGCTGGATCGATATCGACGGTGGCATCGGAACCCTCTTTGCCTACGCCAGTCTGCGGCGGAAATTTCCCAACGAGAGCTATTACGTCGACGGTGAAGAAGCCAATCTGTCGAAAAATGGCTCCTTTATCGGCCACCACATTATGGTCCCCAAGCGGGGCGTCGCCCTCCACATCAATGCCTTTAATTTCCCCGTTTGGGGCATGTTGGAGAAAATATCGGTCAATCTGCTGGCCGGCGTTCCCGCCATCGTCAAACCCGCCACCCTCACCTCCTTCCTCACCGAAGCGATCTTCCAAGACATCATCGCCTCCGGTATCCTACCGGAAGGCGCCCTACAATTGATCTGTGGTTCGGCCCGGGGTATCCTCGACCACGTCGAATCCCAAGACGTCGTCACCTTTACGGGCTCCGCCTCCACCGGCCGGATGCTCAAATCGCACCGCCGTATCCTGGAAGAGGCCGTCCCCTTCAATATGGAGGCCGATTCGCTGAACTGCTCCGTACTCGGTGAAGATGCTGTTCCCGGTACGCCCGAGTTTGACCTCTTTGTCCGGGAGGTTCGCCGGGAGATGACGGCCAAGTGCGGCCAGAAGTGTACGGCCATTCGCCGCGTCATCGTCCCCGAAAATCTGCTAGAGGACGTACAAATCGCCCTCGGCAAGGCCCTCTCCAAAACCGTCATTGGCGATCCGCGAGCCGCGGGGGTCAAGATGGGAGCCCTCGCTGGCAAGGTGCAAGTCGAAGAGGTGAAGGAACGCGTTGCCGAACTGTCGAAGACGGCGGAGATCGTCTACGGCGATTTGGAAAACTTTGAGGTGCAGGGAGCCAGCAAGGACAAAGGGGCTTTCCTCGCCCCCATCCTCATGCTACAATCCGATCCCTTCAACAACACCGACGTACACGAGATCGAAGCCTTTGGTCCGGTCAGTACGCTGATGCCCTACAAAAACCTGGATGAAGCCATCGAGTTGGCCCAGATGGGCAAGGGCTCGCTCTGCTGCTCCATCGCTACGAGCGACGACCGCATCGCCCGTGATTACGTCCTGGGGGCCGCTACCCACCACGGCCGAATTTTGGTCCTCAACGAAGCTTCTGCCAAGGAGAGCACGGGCCACGGTTCGCCCATGCCCCTGTTGGTACACGGTGGGCCCGGTCGGGCCGGAGGGGGAGAAGAAATGGGCGGTTTGCGCGGAGTCAAGCACTACCTCCAGCGCTGTGCCATTCAGGGCTCGCCGACGACCATCACGGCCATCACCAATGTGTACCAGTACGGCGCCCGACAGACCGAGAAGCCGGTCCACGTTTTCCGCAAACATTTTGAAGAGCTGGAAATCGGCGAAACCGTCGTCACCGCCAAGCATACCGTCACCGAAGCTGATATTGTCAATTTTGCCAACGTCAGTGGCGACAACTTCTACGCTCACGTAGATGTTACGGCTTTAGACGACACCATCTTTGAAGGACGGGTGGCCCACGGTTATTTTGTCCTTTCCAAAGCGGCCGGGCTGTTCGTAGAAGCCAAGAAGGGGCCGGTACTGCTCAACTACGGCATCGACGAATGTCGTTTTACCAAACCTGTTTACCCCGGTGCCACGATTGGGGTGCGGCTGACCGTCAAGGAAAAGGTGGATCAGGAGAAACGCGAAGCGGACGATATCGCCAAGGGAATTGTCAAATTCCTGGTGGATGTGTACGATGAGACGGGCGAAACCGTAGCGCTGGCTACCATTTTGACGATGGTCAAGAAACTGGATCAAAACTAAACCACATGGAAGATAAAACCTTACTGGGCTCCGTCGACACGCAGGTGGCGGATGGGGTCGCTACGATCACCTTTTACCACCCCGCGCACAATTCGCTTCCGGGAAAACTGCTGGCCCAACTACGCGCGGCCATCGACGCTACGGGGGCCGACGCCGCCGTAAAGGTCGTAGTGCTTCGGAGTGCGGGCGATCGTACCTTTTGTGCCGGAGCCAGTTTTGACGAGCTGATTGCCATTGCGGGTCTGGAGGAGGGCAAACGCTTTTTCTCGGGTTTTGCCAACGTCATCAATGCCTGCCGCAAGTGCCCCAAGCTGATTATCGGACGAGTACAGGGCAAGGCAGTTGGCGGAGGGGTAGGCGTAGCCGCCGCAACGGACTACTGTTTTGCCACGCGCTACGCCGCGGTCAAGTTGAGTGATCTGGCCGTTGGCATTGGCCCCTTTGTGGTGGGGCCGGCGGTGGAGCGCAAGCTGGGAACCTCGGCGATGACCCAGTTGGCTTACAACGCTACCGAATGGCGCACGGCGGAATGGGCCCGCGACCGCGGACTGTATGCCGAAGTATACGAGTCGGCCGAGGCCATGGATGAGGCCATCGGACAATTAGCGGGGCGCTTGGCTCAATCAAATCCCGAAGCTATGCGTTTAATGAAAAAGGCTTTCTGGGAAGGTACCGAACACTGGGACCAGCTCCTGGCCGAACGAGCCGCCACGAGTGGTCAATTGGTCCTTTCCGACTTTACCCGAAAGGCCATCGAACGATTTAAAAATAAAGTCAGCAACTGATGGAAAAAGCAAATACGGTACTTTTGGTGATGCTCATCGGGCTGGGCCTGGCTGGCATGGCGCTCGATATGGAGGCCTTTCTGCCTTCTTTTTACCTGAGCTACAAAACGGCCATCGAATTGTACCTATTTGTATTCAGCGCCTTTTTAGTCCTCAAACGCGTCTTTTTTTACCGCCTGAGGGACCAAGTTGAGGTGGTTCGGCTCAAGCAGCGGAGCGAAAAGCAAAACCTGCTCCTCTGGTACGGTGCCATCCTGACTCTGTTTTACCTGACCTACCTCTGGCGCAACGATAATCTGTACAGCGCCAATATGGTGATGATTTCCTTATTACTCCTCTACTACAGCGGACAAATCCTCTCCAATAGCAATCCTTCGATTTACGTCGATGCCCGGGCGTTTTCCTTTGATGATTACTTCGTCCAAAACTGGCCCTGGCAGCAGCTGCGTCAGATTGTGGTGGATCAGAAAAAATTGAAGATCGAAGGGCAACACAAAGATTTCGAACTTGATTTTGACGCCATCGATGGGATGGACTACGTCAAATTATCGCGGGAAGTGGAAGCCAGTGTCCTCGATGGGGATCTGATTGATGACAATTCCTCCAAAATGCTACTCGAAGTAATCGAGGCCCACGCTCGCAACTACAACGTCCGTCTACAGACGTCTTAACTAACCAAATTGACCATGCTAAAAACGAAATCCAAAATAGCCAAGGGCGTCCTGCTCGATGCTTTCCGCCAAATGGCGACCGCCAAGTCGATGGCGGAATTGTACGAAGAAAATTTTAAGGTGGTATCCAAATACGTCCACGCCACCTCGCGTGGCCACGAAGCCATCCAACTCGCCGTTGGTCTCCAATTGCTGCCACAAGACTACGTCGCTCCTTACTACCGCGACGACGCCCTGCTGCTGGGTATCGGAATGCAGCCCTACGACCTGATGTTACAATTGCTGGCCAAACGGTCGGATCCCTTTTCTGGTGGTCGCTCCTACTACAGCCATCCCAGCCTGCGCCAGCCGGACCAGCCCCAAATTCCCCACCAGTCCTCCGCCACGGGCATGCAGGCCATTCCCACCGCGGGTATCGCCATGGGCATCCGTTATCGCGAAAAGGTAGGCCTGCCCTACGAACGCGAGGTGGGGAAAGATCGGCCCGTCGTCGTCTGCTCCTTGGGGGATGCCTCCATGACCGAAGGTGAAGTGAGCGAGGCCCTACACATGGCCGCCCTCAAGCAATTTCCAATGATTTTCTTGGTGCAAGATAACGAGTGGGACATTTCCGCCAACGCCGCTGAAATCCGCTCCAACGATGCGGCTACCCTGGCTCGGGGCTTTCCCGGTATCGAAGTGATCCAGCTCGACGGCAGCGATTTTATGGAGTGCTACAGTCAACTGCGCGCCGTCATCGCCACCATCCGAAAGGAACGGCGTCCCTTCCTCGTTCACGCTCGCGTACCGCTACTCAACCACCACACCTCAGGGGTCCGCAAGGAATGGTACCGCGATGACCTGGAGGAGCACCATACCCGCGATCCTTTTCCCCGATTCCGCAACCAACTGCTCGAACAGGGCCTCGCGGAAAGCGATTTGGATCAGATCGTAGCCGAGGTACGGGAATTGGTGGCCGCCGATTACCAACGTGCCCTGGCGGCTGAGGATCCCCGACCGGAGGATTTGTTCCAGCACGATTTTGCGCCCAGCCCCATTACCGAGGAGCGAGGCGAACGCGAGCCCGAAGGAAAATCCCCTACCGTGATGGTTGATTGTGCCCTTTTTGCGGTTCGGGAACTAATGGAAAAATACCCGGAATGTCTCTTGTACGGACAGGACGTTGGCGGTCGACTCGGCGGCGTATTTCGCGAGGCCGCGACCCTGGCCCAACAATTTGGCGACGAGCGCGTCTTCAACACCCCCATTCAGGAAGCCTTTATTGTTGGGAGTACGGTGGGAATGTCGGCGGCGGGCTTGAAGCCCATCGTCGAAGTCCAGTTTGCGGACTACATCTGGCCGGGCCTCAACCAACTCTTTACCGAAGTAAGCCGTTCTTGCTACCTATCGAATGGCAAATGGCCCGTGAGTATGATCCTCCGGGTGCCGATCGGGGCCTACGGTAGTGGAGGGCCCTACCATTCGTCCAGCGTCGAAAGTGTACTGACCAACATTCGGGGCATCAAAATTGCCTACCCCAGCAACGGGGCGGACCTGAAGGGATTGCTCAAGTCGGCGTTTTACGATCCCAATCCGGTGGTCATTCTGGAGCACAAGGGCTTGTACTGGTCCAAAGTACGGGGAACCGAAGCGGCCCGCACGATCGAGCCTTCCGAAGATTACGTCATTCCCTTTGGCCTGGCGCGTCGGGCCCTGGCGGCTAAGGATGAGGTCGTGGAGCGGGGGGAGTCGCTGGTGGTGGTTACCTACGGCATGGGGGTCCACTGGGCTTTAAATGCGGCCAAGAACTATCCGGGTAGGGTAGAGGTCTTGGATTTGCGAACCTTGTATCCCCTCGACGAGGAGGCTATTTACGCCGCGGTTCGTCGCCACGGCCGGTGTCTGGTGGTCACTGAAGAGCCCGTACACAATACCTTTGCCCAGAGTGTAGCGGCGCGGATTCAGGAAAATTGTTTTACCCACCTCGATGCGCCCGTACGGACCTTGGGGTCAGAAAATCTACCGGCCATTCCCCTCAATTCGGTGCTGGAGCAAACCATGATCCCATCGATCGAAAAGGTGGAAAAGGCAGTGGGAGATTTACTGGCCTGGTAGGCTGGTCAGCGGCAGTGGCTCGTGATCTTTTTCTTACCTTTGGGGCCAATCATAACGAATAGAAAATGACTGCATTCAAAGATAAGGTCGTCTGGATTACGGGAGCCTCTTCGGGAATTGGGGAGGCACTGGCTTACGAATGTGCCCGGCAGGGCAGTCGACTGATCCTTTCGGCACGGCGGCAATCGGAGCTGGAGCGGGTCAAAGCGGCTTGTGCCCTGCCCGACGAAGGGGTACTGGTATTGCCGCTGGATTTGGGGCAGCACGATGCGATGCCCGCCAAGGTAGAGGCCGCCCTGGCCCATTTTGGGGCCATCGACATTCTGATCAACAACGGCGGCATCAGCCAGCGCTCTATGGTCCGCGATACGGATTTCTCGGTTTACAAACGGCTAATCGACATCGACTATCTGGGCACGGTAGCTTTGACCAAGGCCGTGCTACCCGTATTTATTCGCCAGGGTGGGGGACATTACGCTGTAGTGACCAGTTTGATGGGGCGTTTTGCTTCGCCATTGCGCTCGGGCTACTGTGGTGCCAAGCACGCGCTCCACGGTTTTTTTGATGCCCTACGGATGGAGCACCACGACGATCGGATTCGGGTGACGCTGTTTTGCCCCGGCTACATTCGGACCAATGTATCGGTAAATGCTTTGACGGCGGATGGTTCGGCACAGCAGACGATGGACAAGGCGACGGCAGCGGGCATGTCTGCGGAGGAGTGTGCGGCCCGGATGGTGAGTGCCATTAAGAAAGAGAAAATGGAGGTCTTGATTGGGGGGAGGGAGACGTTGGCGGTTTACCTCAAACGCTTCTTCCCACGGCTGTTGCACCAGGTGGTTCGTAAAGCAGCGGTAACTTAGGGAGATCACCTCCAAAGCTACCTTTGAATACGTAAGTGGTGTACGCTTGCGCTTGCTTTACCTCGCTACGAGTGCCCGCCACATCAGAATACCGTGCCCAAGTCCCCATTACTTCCTCATGGATACAGGTATTGGGAAAGCGCGACGGGCTAAATAACAAAACCCCGAATCTGTTGAACAAATTCGGGGCTTCGTCTTTGGAGTACTCCGATCAGACGGCAAAGCTTTCGCCGCAGCCACATTCGCGGGCAGCATTGGGATTATTGAAATAAAACCCCTTACCGTCGAGGCCACCGGAAAACTCCAGCGTTGTATTACAGAGATACAGAAAGCTCTTGAGATCGGTGACGACCTTGACGCCATTGTCTTCGAAGACCTGGTCATTGGGCTGCGACTCGTTGTCGAAATCCATTTTATACGACAGCCCGGAACAGCCTCCACTCACCACGGATACGCGGATGAAGAAATCTTCGGCAATTCCACCATCGGAACGCAGTTCTTCGACTTTGCTTCGGGCGCTATCTGCTACGAATAACATGTGCGGTAATTTTTATGGAGTCAAAAAAGCCTTAGTGGCTCGCTTGGGCCTCGGCACTACCTTCCGTTTCGATGCCATTTTTGTGGCGATAGTCGGCGATGGCGCTTTTGATAGCGTCTTCCGCCAGTACGGAACAGTGAATCTTTACCGGGGGCAGAGCCAGTTCCTCTACGAGATCCATGTTGTCAAAGGTCATGGCCTCATCGATGGACTTGCCCTTGAGCCATTCGGTAGCTAGGGAAGAGGAAGCGATGGCCGAACCACAGCCAAAGGTTTTGAATTTCGCATCGCGGATCGTGCCGGTCTGGTCATCCACTTCGATCTGGAGGCGCATGACATCGCCACACTCCGGTGCTCCGACCAATCCCGTACCGACGTTTTCCTTGCTCTTATCGAGCGTTCCTACGTTGCGGGGATTCTTAAAATGGTCCAAAAGTTTATCAGAATAAGCCATGATATGATGTTTTTGATATTCTTTTCAAATGAATTAATAGTATGTTTCAGTTTGTTTTCTACGACTTATTTATGATAGCAATTGTGTACAAAATCAAACATTAGTGTTCACTCCACTCTACGGCATCCAAATCAATCCCTTCTTTATACATTTCCCAAATGGGACTTAGTTCCCGCATGTGGTTGACGCCATTGCGCACCGCTACGATGGCCCGGTCGATCTCCTCGTCGGTGGTAAAACGGCCCAAGCTAAAGCGAATCGAGCTGTGGGCGAGGTCGTCTCCGAGGCCGAGGGCGATCAGTACGTAGGAAGGCTCCAGAGAAGCTGACGTACAAGCCGATCCGGAAGATACGGCAATTTCTTGATTAAACGTCATCATCAGGCCCTCTCCTTCAACGTGCTTGAAAGAAAGGTTGGTAACGTGCGGCATCCGGTGCTCGGAACTGCCGTTGATGTAGACCTCCTCCAGGCTGTTGAGCAATTCTTGTTCCAAGCGATCGCGGAGCTTACTCAGCCGCTCGGTATCCTTTTGCATTTCTTGAGCGGCAATTTCCGCCGCTTTACCCAATCCGACGATACCCGGTACGTTCAGGGTTCCCGAGCGCATGCCCCGTTCGTGGCCACCGCCATCGAGTTGGGCCGTTACTTTTACGCGGGGCTTCTTGCGATTGACGAAGAGCGCACCCACTCCTTTGGGGCCGTACATCTTGTGACCGGTGAAAGCCATCAGGTGGCACCCAACTGCCTTGGGATCAACCGGAATTTTACCCACTACCTGGGTAGCATCACTCATAAACAGTACCCCGTGACGCGCGCAAATCTCACCGATTTCTTTCATCGGCTGGATGACCCCCGTCTCGTTATTGGCCCACATGATGGATACCAAGATGGTATTGTCCTTGATGGCCGCTTCGAGTTCTTTGAGATCGACGAGGCCCTCGCGATTGACTTCGAGGTAGGGCACTTCCCCCCCCATTTTCTCCACCTTCTTGCAGGCATCGAGTACGGCCTTGTGTTCCGTCTTGGCGGTGATGATGTGATTGCCCTTGCGGCTGTACATCTCAAATACCCCCTTGATGGCTAAATTATCGGATTCGGTCGCGCCGGAGGTAAAAATGATTTCCTTGGGATCGACACTGATCAGTTTGGCCACTTGCTCCCGGGCGTAGTCCACGGCTTCTTCCGCAGCCCAGCCAAAGGGGTGGTTGCGGCTGGCGGCATTGCCGGGGTGCTGATAGAAATAGGGCAGCATGGCATCTACGACGCGTGGATCCGTTGGTGTCGTAGCATTATTATCGAGATAAATTAGATTCTTGCTCATCGTCGTAATCTGCTTGAAAGGATTTAATTTTACAAAACCGATTTTTTCGGTGCAAATATAACGCTTTTCGTACAAAAAGGTTGTTGGCTGCAAACGACATTTGTCCCAGAATGCAAAGTGCCAAATTCTACTTACATTTGGCTGACAATCACTACTTTGCCGGGCGAGCTGGACTTCCGTGCTCAACAGCCTATATAAATTACTCGGTCCATGTCAGAAAGTCAAAATTTATTTGGAGAATTTCCGCCCCTAACGCGCGAAAAATGGGAAAAACGCATCCAAAAAGAGCTCAAGGGTAGTGCCCCGGAGACCCTCCACTGGCCCCTGGCGGAGGAAATCGAAATGCGCCCTTTTTACCAACCCGCCGCCGAATCGCTCCCCCGCCCCCACAATGGCCAGTCGAAACACAACCAATGGGACATCGGCGAAGACTTTGACGTAACCGCGCCCGCCGTCACCAACCGCGCCCTGCTCGAAGGCCTGCTCAATGGCCTGGAAGCCCCCCTCTTTCGCTGGCCGGCAAGCAATACCGACTTTCAATTGCCCCGCCTCCTGGCCGAGGTCCGAGCCGATTACATCCAAATCCATCTCCGTAGCCCGTCCCGTCCAGTCGCCTTGCTCCAACAATTTGCCCAGCACCAAGCCGCCGAAGGACTAGACTTGGTCGAATTGGAAGGCAGCATCAACGGATATTTTCTGCGCTTTCCCGATCTGGACCTCACCCTGCTGCGCGACCTGAGCGAGCAATTGCCCCGCTTTCGGTGGCTGCACCTGAGTGCTCCACGACCCCAGGCCAGCCCCGATGCCGCAGTGGCGGACCTGGTGGAGCTGTTGCACCAGCTGTGTGACAACCTGGTTCGGGCCCGTACCCTGGGTTGGGAACCGGCAGCCTTGGCCGATAAAATCGTCGTCGACCTTCACTTGGGAACCAGTTATCTGGTCGAACTGGCCAAAATCCGGGCGTGGCACTTGCTCTGGCCCCTGCTGTGGGAGGGCTTTGGGGTATCCGCCCCCCCGCCCGCTGCGGTTCACGCCTACCTGGCACCTGATACCCAGATTGAGGACCAGGACCTGAATATGATCCGCACCACGACCCAGGCCATGGCCGCAGTAATCGGTGGGGTACGGCGGTTGAGTTTGTTGCCCGCGGATGCTTTTGGGGGAGATTCAACACCGTTCACCCGGCGGATGGCGCGCAATGTCCAGCACCTCCTGCGGATGGAGAGCTACCTCGATCGGGTGGTCGATCCGGCGGCGGGCAGTTATTATCTGGAAACCCTGACCGAGCAACTTGCCGAGCGGGCCTGGCGCCAATTCCAAAGCGAGCACCGCTAGCGGGAAATTGTTTTGCTTTTTTGTGTTTTTTTAACGGATTATTAGCTAAATCACTCCAAAAGCGAGTATTTTTTCTTTCTCTTTCCCACCCCGCAAAATTTCTCGACTACGCGATTGGTAATCTGTCGCATTGTAACTATATTCATCCGTAGAAAATTATGGGAGAATACGGAATGGCAACAGCATAAACCATTACCCCTCCCCTATACTTATATTTTATTTTTTATAGTAAGGTAATTACCATTTTTTAATTATAGTAAAAGCAAAGTTTAATGAAATTCCTTAACCTATTGTTTTTGCTATTGCTGTCAAGCACAGTAATAGCACAAGGACCGGTATATGACCAGGTCCAACGCGCCCTAGCGCAATCCGAATCCCATTCCTTTGAAGTCGTCCGTAGCGTCAGCGATGCCCTGGGTAGCGCCGGGGTGCAAGACGAACTGAAAAGCGGCCTTTTGGTCGAATTTGATTTTGACGCCCTCCAAGGTCTGCGTCGCAAAAAACCGGCTTCCTTGGCATTGACCCTCCCCCTTCCCGAACTCGGCGATCGTCAGGTCAAGTTGATCAAAAGCCAAGTCCTGGCCCCCGATTTCCAAGTGTTTACCAGCTCGGGCACCCGCCTCGATTACCAGCCCGGGGCGTACTACCGCGGCGTACTGGTCGACGATCCCACGTCCCTGGTTTCCTTCAGTATCTTTGACGATGAGGTCATCGGTATGATCAATACGAAGCAGGGCAATTTTGTGATCGGTAAATTGCAAAAGGGAAACGCCACTACCCACCTCATTTACAACGATCGGGACCTCCTCGTGCCCGTCGATATGGAGTGCGGTACTCCGGACGATGGGGTGGTCTACCGCCCCGAAGAATTGACCTACACCGCCAGCCGGGCCCCCGGTGATTGTATCCGCATCTACGTCGAGATCGACGACGACGTGGTGACCAATAAGGGCGGTGCCACCGGAGCGACCAACTACATCACCGGTTTGTTCAACGAGTCCTTTACCCTCTACGCCAACGATGGGCTGACCCTGGTGATTTCCGAAATCAAGGCCTGGACGACCCCCGCCCCCTACTCGGGCAGCAGCTCCAGCGCCATGCTCAATTCCTACCAGGCCAATACCGGCGCCTTCAACGGCGACCTCAGCCACCTCGTATCCTACCAGGCCAGTGGGGGCATCGCGGCCGGTTTTACGGGCGTCTGTAATTCCAACGTCGATAACAGCAAGTGCTTTAGCAGCATCAGCTCGACCTACGCCAACGTGCCCGCCTACTCCTTCTCCGTGATGGTGGTGACCCACGAAATGGGACACCTCATCGGTTCGCGCCACACCCACGCCTGTGTGTGGAATGGCAACGGGACCGCCATCGACGGCTGTGCGGGCGCCACGGAAGGTTTTTGCTCCTTGCCCGGTAGCCCCTCCAGTGGGGGGACCATTATGAGCTACTGCCACCTCACCACGGGCATCGACTTTACCCAGGGCTTTGGTCCCCAACCCCGCGCCGTGATCCAAAATACCGTCAACAACGCGAGTTGCCTGACCAATTGTGGCTCGGGACCGACCTGCTCCGATGGCATCCAAAATGGTCAGGAAACCGGCGTCGACTGTGGGGGTCCCGATTGCCCACCCTGTTCGTCGACCTGTAACGACAATGAGGTCGTGATTACGATCAACCTCGACAACTATCCCGAGGAAACCAGTTGGTCGGTGACCAATTCCAGTGGAGGCACCGTGGGCTCCGGCGGTACTTATGGCAGCCAACCCGACGGCTCGACGGTGGTCGAAAGCCTCTGCCTACCCGATGGTTGCTATACCTTTACGATCAATGATGCTTACGGCGATGGGATTTGCTGTGGCTACGGCAACGGCTCTTATTCCGTGACCAGTGGTGGCCAGACCCTGGCTGCGGGAGGCAATTTTGGCGCCTCCGAGAATACCAATTTCTGCTTGGGAGGTCCGCCGCCGCCTACTTGTGATGATGGGGTACAGAATGGCCAGGAAACCGGAGTGGACTGTGGTGGTCCCGACTGTCCGGCTTGTCCCACGGGTGGGGTCATTTTGGCTTCTTACTTCGAAACCGGTTGGGATGGCTGGACCGATGGCGGTTCGGATTGTTACCGCTACAGTGGGTCGCGGTCCTACGAGGGTTCCTATTCGATCCGGCTTCGCGACAATTCGGGAACCAATTCGGCGATGACTTCGGGTTCGTACAACGTCAGTGCTTACAGCCAGTTGGACATCAACTTCTATTTTTACCCCAACAGTATGGAAAATGGGGAGGATTTTTGGGTCCGCTATTACGATGGTTCATCCTGGTCGACGGTGGCGGCTTACGCCAGTGGATCGAACTTTAACAATGGCACTTTTTACGTGGCCACGGTGACGATCAACAGCGCCAGCTACAATTTCCCCACCAACGCCCGCTTCCGCTTCCAATGCGACGCTAGTGCCAATGCCGATCAAGTCTACATCGACCAGGTGACGATTACGGCTTCCTCGGGGGCCCTGGCCAGCGACAGCCCGATCGCGACGATCGAACGGGTGGACAGCCCGATTCGCCCGGATGTGCTGGCTTCGCAGGAATTGGGAGATCCGGCAGCGGATGGTTTACAGGTCTTCCCCAACCCCGCGCAGGACGTCATCACGGTACGCTCGGATCGGGAGATCCAGTCGATCCGGGTGATTTCGACGACGGGCCAGGTCTTGCAAAATATCCGGGCCGCCAATTTCAATGAGCAGATCGACTTGCTGGACTTGAGCCCTGGTATTTACTATCTCCTCATTGAGATGGATGGGGAAATGGTGCCGCAAAAATTTGTAAAACGTTAAGTTGATTGTAAGATAAGACCAAACACCCTGAAATGACTAGGGGCCCCGAAATTACTTCGGGGCCCCTAATTTTATGCCTAAGTGCTGGGCCACTGGCCCCTGAAAATTACCACTTGATGTCGAAGGTGTAAGAATCGGCGTTATCATCGCTGGTGAGCGACACAGAGGCTACTCGCAAGAGGTAAAAACGGTTCGTGGCATTATCGAAAACGCCAAAGATATCGCCCTGTTGGACGGGGTCGGATTCAGGAAGGTTGGTAAGGCTGGTAAGGATCCCCTCAATTTGCTCCTTGGTCGTGATCTCGTCAAAACCAACGCCCTCGGGGAAATCAGAGGCTTCTACCTTGACCAATCCTCGGCCCATGTTGGGAGCGATTTGCTGCCGCCAGTTGGTGGCATTGGGCTGGCTGAGGTCGATACCCAAGTCTCTGATTTCGGCATCGGCATCACCGGAGTTGAGGTTTCCGTTACCGGTATCGAGGTCGAGTCCGCCCTGGCCCTGGGGGCCCGCAGCGTTGAGGAGGACGCCGTTGGCGTCGAGGTCGAGTGCGGTACCGGTAGCTTCGACGGTGATGGCGAGGGTAGCGGTTTGGCCATTGGCATCGGTCAGCTCGATGGTGTAGCTGTCGGTAGTGCCGATGGTGGAATTGGCGCGGATGGTGAGGTCCTTGGTAAAGCCATTTTGGTCGTCGCCGCTGAGGTCGACTCCGCCTTCAAATTCTTGGAGGGTACCGCCATCATCGAAGAAAAAGCGATCGGTACCGGTGGCTTCCGAGCCGCCTTCGAGGACAGCCAGGCGGGTCAGGGCCGCTCCGCTGGGATTGGTGGCGGTGAGGTTGATGGTGGTCAGGGCGCCGGGGGCGGCACTGAGTTCGGTGGTGCCGTTGGTTGCGCTCAGGGTGGGCGGGTTGGCGGCGATGGTGATGCTGATGGTTACCGAAGAAGTTTCGTTGTTCTCATCGCTGGCGATGAAGGTATAGTCGGCGGTACCGTCGTCTTGGGCGGTCAGTTCTACTTCCCAGGTCAGGTCGGTCTGCTCTCCGTCAAACAGGAGGGGCGCGCCGGAGGCGGCAGCGGCACCGTCGATGGTGATCCGGCTGGCGTCCATCCGAATGCCATCCTGCTGGAATTCGATGGCTCGCATGAGGTTGTCTCCTTGGCTGGCCGAGATCTTGACGTTGATCGTCTCACCGGCATTGATCGTGGCATCGGCGGAGAGGAAACCCGCCTCGCTGAGCAACTCAATGCTGGGGGGAATGACAAAAGAGTCGTCTTCGCCACAAGAGGTTACGGCGAATACGGCGATGGCCAGTAAAAGGAGATGGGGTAAACGGAAAAAGGTTTTCATGTAAAAATGAGTTTTGTGTAAAAATACAGATGTTGCTTGGTCAAATTAATTGAACCATTGCCCATAACGTAGGAGCCGAAGCATATGTTGGCTAGGCAATTGAAATCTGCCGCAAAAATGAGGAAAAATTAATTAAGATGCACGCTTATTAGAAAAATATTTGAAGCCGTATTGATTGATTATGAGTTACTTAGTGCCAAAAAAACGAAAAGTTGCCCGCTTTTTAACAGACAACTTTTTCGATGGTCTTAAAATGGATAGTAAGTAGGAATAATACAGCTCGCCGAAATCGGCGTATGCAGTTCTTTGGTTTTTGATCATGGGACGAAGCTTGGTGCTAGTAAGTGGCTCCGACAGCATTGGAGGGATCAAAAAGGATACCATAGTGCTATTAGGTAATATGAAGGGGATTGGCTAATTTGAAGGCCCGAAAGGGAGGGGAGCAACAGATCGGGAGGGGCCAGCAGCGGGTAAGAGAGTACTCCTAACTACCTGGTTGGACAAATAATCGGAAACAACGCTGCCAGCCACCTGCGATCTACCTTTTCACTTTCAAGAGGATAATGGGTACAATGTGGAGTATCCTCGGGATTATTCCCTCATCAAGCCGGGTGCTCTCATAGCTTGAATCGAGGTCATTTTTCGTTTTGGGATCCTCTTTTTCCCAGTACTTTTACGAGTAATTTAGGGGAAAAAAAGCTCCCAAACCCGTTTCTCCACCCCATTCCGCCCGACCTTAATACTGTTTAACATTGGTTAGTGGGAAATCCAGCATTGTTAAAAATGTTAACCAATAAATTGTTGTTTGTCAAATAAATACGAAGATGTTAATTTTTAATATGGTGATTGTTAATTTTGTTAAAGGCCTATTTTAAGATGGAAAAACCCGATCCGAGTAGCGCTCCGACTCCGCCCGACCCCCGCGCCAAAGCCGCCGCGGCATTCAAACGCCATCGCCGTCGGCAGCGCCCCCTCGAATATTACCTCCGGGGGATTGAAAACGGCGACCGCGTGGTGCTGGGCCAGGCGATTACCCTCATCGAGAGTACCCGCCCCGATCACCAGCGGCTGGCCCGTAGCCTCGTCGAAGCCTGTCTGCCCCGGGCGGGGCGCTCCACCCGGCTGGGCATCACCGGCACCCCCGGCGTCGGCAAAAGTACCTTTATCGAAGCCCTCGGCCAGTACCTCCTCGAACAAGACCACCGCCTGGCCATCCTCGCCATCGACCCCAGTAGCCAGCGCAGCGGAGGGAGTATCCTGGGCGACAAAACGCGGATGGAGGTGCTCACCAGTCACGAGGCCGCCTTTATCCGACCCTCCCCAGCGGGAAATTCCCTGGGGGGCGTGGCGCGCCAAACCCGCGAAACCATCCTGCTTTGCGAAGCCGCGGGCTACGATACCCTCATCGTGGAGACGGTGGGCGTCGGACAATCCGAAACCGCCGTACATTCCATGGTCGATTTCTTCCTGCTGTTGCTGCTGCCCGGCGCGGGCGACGAGCTGCAGGGCATCAAACGGGGCATCGTGGAGATGGCGGACCTGATTGCGGTCAACAAAGCGGATGGCAATCGCCTCAGCCTGGCCAAAAATACCCAACTCGCTTACCGCAATGCCCTCCACCTCTTTCCCCCCAGCGCCAAAGATTGGTCGCCCCGGGTACTGGGCTGCTCGGCCCTCGAACGCCAAGGGATGGCCGAAATCTGGACCCAAGTGCTCGATTACCGCCAACAAATGCAAGCGAGCGGCTACTGGGAGGAGCATCGCCGCCAGCAATCGGCCTACTGGTTTCGGGAGAGCATCGATCGGCTTTTACGCGAAATATTTTACCAACACCCCGCCATCGCCAAGCGCCTGGAAGACCTCGAAAGTCGAGTGCTAGCGGGGCAAGTCTCCTCCTTTGGCGCCGCCCAACAATTGCTCGACCTTTTTCAATCCCGTGAACATTAATTCTAATATTTCTCGATTGTAGAGAACTTCTGCGAAGTCAAAACTGTTTTATTGGTTCAGTTCACTATTACCGAAGCTTATGACGCGATCGCTTTAGCTGCGCTTCGTGTCCGCCAAAAATCAATAATCATGGATGCTAACTGGATAACGGTTTTCAGTGCCCCAGAATACTTCAAGGTTGAAGTAGTCAAGAGTTTTCTTGAAGAACACGGCGTTGACGGGTATATTATGGAACGCCCGGATTCTGCCTACGTCATGCTGGGAGAGGCACAGTTATTAGTACCAACCAACCAGGCCGATACGGCCACCAACCTGCTACAGGGCCGAGATTTCTAGGAAAATTCTCGCCGCTCCGGGGGAGTCGGAAAATACACTTGGACCATCAAATTGGGATGTTTTTGTCGCTCGGACAAAAGCAATGATATCACTGTGGCATTATCAAATCAAAAAGTTTGGATTTCCTTGGGATCGCTTGGGCTCAACTGGCGAAGAGCTGGCTGGGGTCTTTAAAGGATTTGAATTCGAGGGCATTGCCACTCGGGTCTAGAAAGAAGAGGGTGGCTTGTTCGCCGACTTCGCCCGCGAAGCGGATGTAGGGGTCGATGAGGAAGGTGGTCCGGGCGGCGCGTAGTCGATCGGCGATTTGGTGCCATTCTTCCCAGGGGAGGACGGCTCCGAAATGGCGGACGGGGACCCGCTGTCCGTCGACGGGGTTGTGGGGCTGGGCCTCGTCGGTATCGTCAACGAGGTGAGCACTGATTTGGTGGCCCCAAAAGTTAAAGTCGATCCAGCGGTCGGAGGTGCGGCCGACGCGGCAACCGAGGAGGCTTTCGTAAAACTGGCGGGTTTGGGCGAGGTCTTTGACCGGAAAGGCGAGGTGGAATGGCGTCATGGTGAGTGGCTTTTGATTAATTTTTTTTGGCTCAGGCATCGAAACGGAGCGGTCAGCAGTTATTAGACTGATCAGCGCGCCGTTGGCACGTAACCCTTACGACTGATTCGGACCGTTAAATCTAGCATTATTTTACTAAAACAAAAATCAATGAAGCATCGCTGGATTCCACTCCTTGCCTTCCTGATATTGCTCCTCGGTGCTTGTGGGGAAGAGGCGGAGGAAAATCAATTTGTACAGGGGCTCCAACCGATTTACGCCGAGGACCTGTCGCCGGAGCACCTCGTCCTACTCCCTCCCCAACCCGTCGAAAGCCTGGGAAAAATCTACACCAAAGACCAACTCCTCTTCATCGGCGAACAGGGCCGGGGCATTCACATCTACGACAATACCAACCCGGAGCAGCCCATCAACCTGCACTTTTTGGAAATTTTTGGCAGCCAGGAAATCGCCATCCGGGGCAATATTCTCTACGTCGATAATTTTCAGGACCTGGTGGCCATCGATATCTCCGATCTGTCCAATCCTCGGGAGGTGAGCCGTGTCAAGGGGGTGTACGAATTGGGCAATGGTCTTTTCCCAACGGAGTACTCGGGCTACTTCGAGTGCGTGGATCGCCGGCGTGGTGTCGTGATCGGTTGGGAGGATGCCCTGCTCACCGATCCTCAGTGTCTGCGTTAAACCCCATTGCCCCATCCGAAAAAATGATCATATGAAAACGGTATTTAACTCCTTTTTTGGCGGCCTCGTCGCCCTGCTTTTTATCCTCTCGTTCGCTGCTTGTACGGCCGACAACGAGCTGGCCAGCTCGGGGGATACGGGTGTGGGAGGCTCCCTGGCCCGGTTTACCATCATCGGCGATTACCTCTACGCCATCGACCATACCAACCTCAAAGTTTTCGACCTCGAAAACCCCGCCGCTCCCCGTTTGGTGGGCGAGCAAGAAGTCGGTCAAATCGTCGAAACCATTTTCCCCCTCAACGATCTTCTCTTCATCGGCTCGGCCCAGTCCTCCTACATCTACCGGGTTACCGACAATGGAATCCCCGAATACGTCAGCGAATACGATCACAGCCTCATCGTGAGCTGTGACCCCATCGTGGCCACCGAAAAATACGCCTACGTGACCCTGCGGTCGGGGGGCGACTGCCGCGTGGGCTTCACCCTCAACGAACTCCATATCCTCGACGTTGAAGACATCAACAATCCCCGCCTCATCGCCACCTACCCCATGCAACACCCCCTCGGTCTTGGCATCGATGGCGACCTGCTCTTTCTCTGTGACGATGCCGCCGGGCTCAAAGTATTCAACGTAGCCGACCCGGCCAGCATCGAGCTGCTCTACCACTTTACCGATATGGTCGCTTACGACGTGATCACCCTCGATGGGCAATTGATCGTGGTGGGGCCCGATGACCTCTACCAGTTCGATTACCGTGATCGGAACAACATTCGCATCCTCTCCCAGATTCCGATCAAGGCCTGAGCCGAAAACTTAAACTAGCCAAGCATGTGGAAAACTTACTGTAGTATCCTGGTTTTGGGACTTTGCCTCCAGCTGGGCTTTGCCCAAAACTACGAGACCTATCTCCCCGAAGATTATCGGTTGCAACTCAAGTTTAACCCCCTGGCCCTGATCTCCTTGCAGTATCCGGGTATCCATTTCGGATCGGAGCACCGCTTAACGAAAAAGAGCACCTTCATCACTGAGGTGGGGGCGATGCGGCGTTTTGCCAGCCCCTTTTCCACTTGGCCTGCCAACCTGTGGGGCTACCGCCTCCGCTCGGGCTGGCGCTATTACACCAAGGGGCATCACCAAAACCGTACGGACTTTTACCTAAGTAGCTGGTTGCAGGTCAAACAACTGTACGTATCGGAAAACGACTTCGTCGAACGCTTTGGTGGGGCGTTCAGAGAACGCATGGATCTGCGAGAGACCCGCAACTACCTCGGCGCTTTTTTTGCATTGGGCTGGCAGGGAGCCATATCGCCCAACAGCCGCTGGGAGCTTGACTTTGGGATGGGAGTCCGTTACCGTTGGGTAAGCAGAAATATCCTACCTGCCGATGTCATTGATCCCCGCACGGATACCAGAAACACCGCTTTTGGACCTCTGGAGCAGAACTTGTTCTGGCCCGATTGGATGCCGATATTTACCCTCGATTTTCGCTTCAACTTTTTGATTCCCCGAAAAAAGTCGTCCCCAGTCCGGTGACGCCTATTCCAGCTCGACCACCAGGTCGTCTTGTTCGACCAGTGTTTTCTCCGCCAGGTAAATCTTTTTGACCCGTCCTGCGCGGTGAGCGGTAATGGTACTTTCCATCTTCATCGCCTCGATCACGAAGAGCGGCGCATTGACGGCTACCTCCTCTCCTTCGCGTACCAAAATCTTGGACAAACTTCCTTGCAAGGGCGATCCCACCTCGTGGTCGCTGGTCACCTTTTGATTGACTACGGCCGTCGATTTGGCCGATTGGTCCCGCACCTCGATCGCCCGGTTTTGTCCATTTAGCTTAAAGGAAACCGTACAATTGCCATTGGGGTCCGCGGCGCTCCGGTTGAGGTACTGCACCAGAATTTGCTTGCCCTCGTCGATTTCGATGAGGATTTCCTCGTTGGGTTTTAAGCCGTAGAAAAAGGCGGGGGTGGGGATGTGGTGTACCTCGCCGTACTCGCGCTGGTGTTCGAAATAATCGCTGTAAACCTTTGGGTAGAGCGAATAAGAGATAAAGTCTTTGAGGTTGGTATACTCATCAAATTGCTCCTGAAAATCGGCAAAGGACTGCTCGATATCGATGGGGGAAAGGTGGGCATTGGGGCGGCTGGTGTAGGCCGCTTCGCCCTTGAGAACCATGCGTTGGAATTTGGGGGGAAAGCCACCGGTGATTTGCCCCAGATCTCCCCGCATCAGGGATTTCATGCTCTCCGGAAAGGCCAGCGTGTCACCCCGCTCGGCGATGTCCTCCGGAGTCAAGTTGTTGGCGGTCATAAAGAGGGCCATGTCGCCGACGACTTTGGAGGAGGGCGTCACCTTGACGATGCCGCCGAGCAAATCGTTGACCACGCGGTAGTTTTTCTTGACTACGTCAAACTGCTCCTCCAAGCCCAGGGCCCGAGCCTGTGGGCGTAGGTTGGAATACTGGCCACCGGGAATTTCGTGTTCGTAGACTTCGGCCGTGCCCGCCCGCAATTCGGTCTCGAAAGGGTAGTAGTACTGGCGCACTTGTTCCCAGTAATTGGAATAGGCATTGAGCGAGTGTAGGTCGATGGCCTGGGCCCGGGGGTGCCCTTCCATCATGGCGACGATGGAGTTGAAATTGGGTTGGGAGGTGAGTCCCGAGACGGCACTGAGGGCCACGTCGACCACATCCACGCCGGCTTCGATGGCTTTGAGGTAGGTGGCCGATTGGATGGACGAGGTATCGTGGGTGTGGAGGTGGAGGGGCAATTGGACGGCTTCGCGCAGGGCGCCGATCAACTCCTCGGCGGCACGGGGGCGCAGCAGTCCGGCCATGTCCTTGATGGCGATGATGTGGGCGCCGGCGTCTTCGAGCTGGCGGGCCAGGTCGAGGTAGTACTGGAGGTTAAATTTGCTGCGCTCGGGATTGCTGATGTCTCCAGTGTAGCAAATGCTGGCCTCGGCCAGTGCTCCAGTGCGTTCGCGGACTGCGCGAATACTCGTACGCATGGCTTCCACCCAGTTGAGCGAATCAAAAATGCGGAACACGTCGATTCCGGTTTCCCAGGCCTTTACGATAAAGGCCTCGATCAAGTTATCGGGGTAGGCGGTGTAGCCCACGGCATTGGACCCCCGCAGCAGCATCTGGATCAGAACGTTAGGCATGGCCCGCCGCAGTTTTTCCAAGCGTTGCCACGGACACTCCTTGAGGAAGCGCAGCGCCACGTCGAAGGTGGCCCCCCCCCAGGCCTCCATCGAAAAGACCTGGTGGCCGTGATTGCGGGCGAAGCTCTCCGCCACGCGGAGTAAGTCGTAGCCGCGTACCCGCGTGGCGAGTAGGGATTGGTGGGCATCGCGAAAGGTCGTGTCGGTGTACTGAATCGCCGTTTGCGCACGGAGCCAAGCTGAAAAGCCTTCCGGCCCCAATTCGTTCAGACGGTCTTTGTTTCCCTTGGGGAAACTGCCCTCCACCCCAAAATCCGGTACGTGCGCCGCGAGGAACTGCCGGTCGGGATCGACCTTTTTGACGTCGGGGTTGCCATTGACGATTACCTCGGCCAAAAATCGGAGGGCCTTGGTCCCCCGATCGCGAAAACGGGGTGGGGCCACCAACTCGGGGTGCTCGTCGATAAAGCGAACGGTGGCCTTGCCCTTTTGAAAAGTCTCGTCTTGCAGCAGATTGATCAGAAAGCCAATATTGGTTTTGACGCCCCGAATTCGAAACTCGCGCAGGGCTCGGTGCAGGCGTTCGGCAGCTCCACCGAGGGTCCGCCCCCAGGCGGTCACCTTGACCAACATGCTGTCAAAGAAGGGCGAAATCTTGGAACCCGCGTAGGCACTGCCCGCATCGAGACGGATGCCAAAGCCCCCCGCACTGCGGTAAGCGATGATGGTGCCGTAATCGGGTTTGAAATTGGCGGCGGGATCCTCAGTCGTCAGTCGACACTGGATCGCGTAGCCGTGGCATTCGACGTCCTCCTGACTGCGAATGTAGATGGTGGGGTGGTCGAGCCGGTAGCCCATGGCGATCAAAATCTGAGAGCGTACGATGTCTACCCCGGTGATTTCCTCCGTGATGGTGTGCTCCACTTGGATGCGGGGGTTCACTTCGATAAAGTAGATGTGCTCCTCGGGATCGACCAAAAATTCGACCGTTCCCGCGTGGCTGTATTCCACGTGCCGAGCAATTTGCAAGGCGTACTCGTAGAGCTTCTCGCGGGTATCCTTGGCCAGACCGATGGAGGGGGCCACCTCCACCACCTTTTGAAAACGCCGCTGTACCGAGCAGTCGCGTTCGTAAAGGTGAACGATATTGCCGTATTTATCCCCGAGAATCTGTACCTCGATGTGTTTGGGATTTTCGACGTACTTCTCAAAAAAGACCGTTCCATCTCCAAAAGCAGTTTGGGCCTCCCGCTGTGCTTCGCGGTATTCGACCAAAAGTTGTTCTTCGTTGCGGACCACGCGCATGCCCCGGCCTCCACCTCCGGCGGCAGCCTTCACCATGATGGGAAAGCCAATGCGGCGTGCCTCCTGGAGCGCCACCGCGTCGTCGGTCAGGGCCGACCGGCTGTCTTCAATCAGGGGGACGGCCAATTCCCGAGCGATCCGTTTGGCGGCCACCTTATCCCCCAGGCGTTCCATCACCTCGGGCTCGGGGCCGATAAAGAGGATTCCCGCCTCGCGACAGCGCCGCGCGAAGCGTACGTTTTCCGATAAAAAACCGTAGCCCGGGTGAATGGCCTCTACCTTATTTTTGAGGGCCACGCGGATGATCTCTTCAATGTCGAGGTAGGGCTTGAGGGGATCGTCTTTGGCACCGATCTGATACGCCTCGTCCGCTTTGTAACGGTGGAGGGAGTAACGGTCTTCGTAGGTAAAAATGGCAACCGTACGGAGCTTGAGTTCGGAGGCCGCCCGGAGTATGCGGATGGCAATTTCGCCACGGTTGGCCACCATAATTTTTTGGAAACGCTGTTTTTGTTCAGCCATACTGAGTGAGGGATTTCAAAACCGTTAAATAATGTGTTCCACCGGGATGCCGGAGCAGTAGATCGGTTGGGCCAGATCAACAAAATATGAATTCTTAACGTAGTCCGATGAAATAGGTTGAATAAAATTGATAAAAGGCAATGCCGCGGTATCCTTCGAGATACCGCGGCACTGTATCGGGTATTGAAAATCAATTAGCAATGCTAAAATCAGCTTTTCCTTCACCTATACAATCATAAGCAGGCGCTGGCTCCGGAGGGACCCATCCGCCATCCGCAAGCGTACGAAGTAGAGTCCACTGACCAATTGCTGCCGCAAGTCGTGACGGAAATGGCTTACTCCCACGGGGGGCTGAATGGCCTCCATCAATTTGCCCTGAGGGCTGAGAACCTGGATATTGTCCACGGCTTGGTCTAGCCCGGTCAGGTCAAACTGGAGGGCTTGGCCCGCGGGGAGTGGGTTGGGGTAAATGCGCACCTGGCCCTCGGCTGCGCCCGTCTCACGGGCTTGGATCAGACGGGTCGCATCCGTCTCGCCGTTCAGACCAATCGGCCCACCGCCAGTATCGCCACCGCCTTCGCCCTGGTCGCCGCCTTCACCACCGGCGTCGCCATTGCTGTCGCCCCCTTCGGGATAAACAAAGGGATGATCGCAATAATCGCCGATCAGGAGCCACTTACACCCCTCGTACTGGATTTCGTAGTAATAGGGAATGCTCGGTTGCATGCCTTCGACCGGACGGCAATCCAAACTGGAAGGTACGCTGATCTGAATGCCCTCGCAAATCCGTGGGAACTGACTGCCCGGCGAAGAACAGATGATGAAGGTACCCGTTGCCGTACTCACCTGACCCGTCAGGTGATTGATCACCGTGACCGGATCGAAGGGCGGCAAGCCCGGGATGGCTATCTCCAGGCGATTGCGGGGCATGTCGATCTGTCTGATCGAAGCCGCCGCCGCCCCCAGACAACCAGCGGGCAATTCGCAGCCGGTG
>ERZ1740065.43-NODE-43-length-54209-cov-17.448813_pt1 | contig 54209 bp, 50 predicted proteins | sample MGYA00581738_ERZ1740065 | MGnify/ENA primary metagenome ERZ1740065 (study PRJEB43018, sample SAMN04849749) | marine metagenome | isolation source: floating plastic debris | place: Pacific Ocean | collected 2008-09-01 | study: EMG produced TPA metagenomics assembly...
CACGGGCTACAGGCACTGTATAGCCTAGATGAAATTAAAACCCTGCTGCCTAGTCTGCAAGTCGTACTGAAAAATACCAAGATCAAGATTCTGATTGATGAGCTAGATAAGGGCTGGGACAACTCTGAAGATGCCAAGTTTTTTATTGCCGGCTTATTTCAAGCCACTCAAAAGCTCAATCTCATCAGCCCGAATTTACGGGTCTATATTTCGATTCGGCAGGAGCTATTTGATAACATTCCTCAGATTTATGAGGACGCTCAGAAAATTCGCGAGGATGTGGAGGTCATTCGCTGGGGTAGAAATGAACTCCTTGAGCTAATTGGGCGTCGCATTGTTCATTCGTTTCCCCAGGCAACTCGCTTGGATGCCCACAAGCTGTGGCAGTCGATCTTTGTGGCTCAAATGAAGTCTAGCGGAACAGAAACCCTAGATTATATTATTGACCGCACCCAGCTGCGCCCCCGAGAGTTACTACAGTTTTGTAAGCTCTGCGCCGAGCGGATTGAGTATTCTTTGGCGGGGCGACGGATTGATGAGGTTGCGATCGCAGCCGCAGAAGAATCCTACTCCGAGCAAAAAACTCGCGATCTTGCCTCAGAATATCGATTTCACTACCCGCACCTCTTAGACGTCTTTGAAGTCTTCCGTGGCAAACGCAGTCACTACGACAAAGAAGACCTGGACTACTTATTACTAGCAATTGTTTGCGGTGAGTACGATGTCGAGCGAGCCGCCGCCTGGATTCTGGATATGGACTACATCGAACTCAAACAGATTCTCTGGAAAATTGGCTTTCTTAAAGCCTGGGTCCCTCGTCACACCAACCGACGCACCAGCCTAGCTGGGGCCTACTTGGGCCACTACGAAGTACCCACCATCAACCTAGAAAATATCGAGCGATTTCGTATTCACCCGGCTTGTACCAGCTTTCTTCACCTAAAAGAGTCCTCCCCTTAGGCTTAACCTGTAAAATCACCCTATGAAATGGAGAGCAACTCGCCCAGACCACCCAGTTGAACGCTGGATGCAATCAGTGCCCACATGGCTGGTTGCAACCCTAGCCATCATCGCCCTGCTCACCCTTAAAGTTCTAGCGGCGGCCCCCGAAATTCAACAGGAGCTAGCCCCCCAGATTAAAGAGCAGCATTGGCAAGTGCTCAGTACACTGCTCAGCGATGTCGAATCCATCGCCGCCGTTATCGCCGTCATCTTATATATCAAAGGTGCGCCCGAGCGACGGGCACAGCGTCACTATGATGCTTGGCGAGTGATTGATATGGCCGCGGCTGCCAACATGTCTGTCAGCTATGCCCGGTATCAGGCGCTAGAAGAACTGCACCGAGATGGCCGCTCTCTCCAAGGTCTAGAAGCCTCAAATGCAAACCTAGCTGAAATCGAACTTCCCCAAGCAGACCTGCACCACTGCAACCTCAGCATGGCTAACCTCCGCCAGGCAAATCTTAGTGGAGCTAATCTCGAGGGGGCTGATTTACGAGCTGCCGACTTACAATACGCAAACTTGAGAGGAGCCAATCTCCAGGGCAGTAACTTACAAGGAGCTAACCTACGGAATGCCGAACTCTGGGAAGTAAACTGGTGGGATGCGGACCTCAGCGAAGCAGAGCTTTGGTGGGCTGAGGTCCACATCGAAGACCTAGACGGTGCACATTTATGCCGCACAATTATGCCCGATGGTCAGACACTAAATCGAGATTGTTCAGACCAGAAAATGCACGACTAAATTGGCCCCCTATCACTACGCCGCACAGCCAAATAAACTATCCAAATAAAGGCTATTGACATGGGGTTTATTCACACCATTTTGAAGCAGAAAGAGGGAAAGTGCAGCCTGCATCATCCGCTCTTGACTCCACATTTCATGGGTTTCTAAATAATCCTGAATTGACACATACAAATCTTCAGGAATTTCTACCATAAGGCTAACAGTAACTGGCATCGACATTGGAGTCATATAACCTAACGCTCCCACAAGATATCAACACAACAGACTAACGCCTAGTCATCATTTTCTGCTTAACAGTTGCCAATCAATCTGGCGGCAGCACCCCAAACAAAGCAGAAGAAAACTGACTAGGTCGCTTGAGTGGAGCTTCATTGTGCAGGAGGCATTAGAAATTAGCAATGGCTCTTACCACGTACATTTCTCCTTAGAAAGATTTTCGACTTACGAGCCCATAAGGGTTAAACCCTTCTTTTTTTCACATACAGTTACACCACACAAATGATCCCCGTACCCCCAGGTTTTCCACAGGATCCATACATGGGTCTATCTGTGGTTACAACCTGTGGAAAACTACCTGTGGAATGTGGAAAACCTGAGGAAATGTCTGGGGAAATCTGCCGGTGTTATTAAAAAATATGATTTTGTGAATTTACATAGACCCCATTCAATTGACCAGAGCCGTTTCAGAACACTAAAAAATTGCCAAAGCTCTTTCATTACAATCGCTTTAGCGATCAAAGCACCTTGTTTTTCAGGTTAAATACCCCACAGTCAATGTAAAAATTTCGCATAAAGATACGTCTGTCCTTGGTGACAGCACCTCACAATCTATGGTCAAAATTACTTAGATAAAAAATATCTACCTATAAAGAAAAGTAGCTTTACAGGCTGCTCCCTTAGAGTATCAACGGGCATTATGGCCGATGGATGGGGGGATACCCCAGTCGCACTTCCAACAGAATTAGTCCTGCCAAGACAGTATGCACCGGCAAGCCAGCTTAACCGAGCTGACGTCAAGCTTCGAGGTGCAAATCTGAGTGGCGAAAATCTCTCTAGGGTGAATCTGAGTCGGGCAGATTTGAGTGGTGCCAATTTAGAACGGGCACAGCTAATTGATGCTCAAATGGCAGACATCAACCTGAGTGGGGCCATATTAACCAGTGCCAACTTAACTGCCGCTAGTCTCAGACGGGGTAATCTGTTAGGTGCCGTCTTGATGTCAGCAACGCTAAACCAGGCCACCTTATCCCAAGCTAACCTCGCAGGGGCAAATCTGACCGAAGCAGAGCTCTATGATGCCAATCTGACTGAGGCTGAACTTAGCAACACGATGCTCCGTCGGGCCAGTTTGGTAGGGGCAACGCTGACTCGAGCACATATGTATCGGGTAAGTGCCAATGGGGCTGAACTCTACGGTATTCAAGGCCATGGTACGCAGCTCTATCAGGCACAGCTCCAGAGATGTGATTTACGTCAGGCCAATTTAACTGAGGCCAATTTAACTGAGGCTAATCTGACTGGCGCTAACCTCAATCAGGCCAATTTAACCAGTGCCAATGTCACCGGTGCAACACTGCAAGCTATCAATTTGACTTGGGCTAACCTGCACCATGCCACCCTAACGGCGGCCAATTTACAACAGGCGGCGATGGACCATGCCACCCTCACCGATACTGAACTCTCAGGGGCGAATTTGAAAAATGCTACGTTAGACTACGCCACCATCCAAGGCAGCCATCTTCGGAATGTTCTCTGGCATCAGACTTCGGTCCAAGGCACGCAGTTTTGCCAAGTGGTGGGGCTAACGAGGCTGGAGAAAGCCTGGCTGAGATCGCAAGGCGCAATTATCAACTAACCCTTAGCTTCAGTCCCCATGCAAAATCCGATAAACCGTGCCCCTCACGGTGGGCTGATTGGGCCGTTCCAAGATTCTCGGCAGTGCGTCGAACTTAAAGCCTTGTCGCTTTAAGGCTGTCTGAAATTGATGTTTGTGGGGCCGATCAGGGTCAGATAGCCAGCACTCTCCCCCCGGTTTTAGTACCGTTGCCATCAGCTGAATCAACGGATCAATATTGCGCGCTTCATAAATAACATCGGCTGCTAACACCAAGGGCACCTTCAGATCTGTCGGCGGACACCGCCAGTCCAAAGGCAACGTCCGAAACTGATTAAATCCGTTGCGTCTGGCATTGCGAGCGGCAAACTCCAAAGCCGCCACATCATAATCACTAAAGACCACCTCCATCCCCAGCGCCAGCGCCACCAATCCCGACAGCCCTAAACCACACCCAACCTCTAATACCTGCATGTCGGCAGCCCAAGACCGCTGAGCAATCGCCTGACCCAGCATCAATGCCGACGGCCACAGCTCAGCCCAATAGGGCATATATTCATCCTGGGCAAAGGCATCATAGGTGGCAGGATGATCCAGCAAGACATCAATACTAACGGGTAGCAACAGCTGAAACTGACGGGTAGTCTTGTCATTAAACTCAATTGTCACCTGCTGTTCAGCCGTCTCAGTTAACACCTCATCAGGTGTTGTATGCAAAAATGGCCCAGGCGTCATGCTACTGCGTCACTCGCAACCACCTCATCTGTTACCAGCTCTAAACGAATAAAGTCTTGACGAGGATTCGCATGCACCACACGGACATCAAAGCGTTCACCCAGCACAGGGGGCGTTTCAAACCGCATGGCCAACTCTAAACCTAAATCTTCAATAATGACCAACCCTAGGTTTTCATGTTCCCGCAACCATCGTAGTAGCATGACGGGCCACGAATGATTGCCTTCGCGACGCAAAAACTCTAATGCCCAATAGCGTTTGGTCTGGCGTTCTACGGTCACTGCCTCATAGGCTGCAGTAGACACCCCTTGGGTAAGTTCCGTCATTTCCTCTGGCGAAAAGGGCAAACTGTCGCCCCGCAAATGGGCCTTTAATTGGAAATGGGCCAGCAGGTCGGTGTAGCGACGAATGGGCGATGTTACCTGGCTGTAGTAGTCCAACCCCAACGTGGCATGGCGGGCAGGGTTGATTCCCATTTCACTGCGGGGCATACAGCGGCGAATTGCCGAATCTCGAACCCAGCCAGAAGGCAGCTGCAGTAGCTCATTATCAGAGGGAAGTTCGGGTTCCGGCTGACTGCGGAAGGGTATAGCAAGGGCGTGGGCCTCACCATAACGAGCCGCCACTTCACCAGTCAAAATCATCATTTCTGCGACCGTTTGACGCGACTGGGAATTTTCCAAAACGTCAATGGTGATTTCTTCATCGATCACCTTAATCGATGACTCTGGCATATTGATGGAAATAGCCCCCTGGGATTTACGCCACTCCCGCCGTCGCTTTGCCCAATCAGCAATGGCATTCAGCTCAGGTTCTGCTTTGAGTCCCAGCTCCAGCATTTCATCCACGTCTTCATAGGTGAGCCGATAGGTGGGCTTAATCAAACTGGCCTTGATATCGTAGTCTTCAACGGCTCCCGCCTCACTGAGGACAATGCCAAAACTCAACGCACAGCATACCTCCCCCTGGCGAAGACTCATGGGACCAGTGGCCAACGCTTCTGGAAACATGGGAATCATGCCCGTTGGCAAATATACCGTTGTACAACGGCGACGCGCTTCTAGATCAATATCGTCCCCGGGCAACAACCACCGGGTAGGATCTGCAATGTGAACCCAAATACGAGGCCGACCATCACTCAACGTTTCTAGGCTGAGGCCATCATCGATTTCGCGCGTGCTCTCATCGTCAATGGTGTATACCTTGAGATGAGTTAAATCCAACCGGTCAGCATCGGCATCCGGTGGCGGATTATTGATACGCTGCTGCACCATGACACTAATCTCATCAGGAATTTGGATGGGAATTTGGCTACGCCGCAGCGCTAAATTTTCGTGGGGACTCCATTGCCCCAAATCCACCAACAGTTGAAACGCTTCCTCCGCCCCCGGTCCGTAACCCAGAGCCGTTAATATTTCCTGAGCTGCTACTTTTTGAGAACAGTCTTCCCCCAGGGTAGCGTAGCGTTCTAGTAGCTCTAAACGAGACCGATCGGTTTTCTGCCAGTCTACAGACACCAAGGAACCTGCAGCATCGGAAGATTGAGCCCGGTGGGTTTCGAGTGCCTGTTGCGATCGCACCAAAAATCCTTCCCACTCTTGCTTACGGGCTGCCTCACGAGCCTGCTGATGGCGGACTTCATCCACCTGTTTTACCGAACGGGGCTCATAGCGATCGCCCTTCCGCTTAAAAAAAATCTTGTCGTTGTTAAGCAAACAGTAAGCTGCGTAGCACAACGGGGGTGATTGCTCTGAAAATAACAAATAAGCCAAAGAAGCCGGGTCGGTAGATTCCCCAGCTTCCCGCAAAAATTCCCAGGCAACCTCTAAATTGTCTGGGTCAATATTAGGTTCAACCTCGCCCAAGAAGCCCGCTATGTCAGACGACTGATAGCTGCCACTTTCAACGGTATAGGTAATCTGACGAGGATGTAAGACATGGGAATGACCGCTACCATCAATCACTACCCAGTTCTTTTTACCTTCTGGGCGATCAGCTACCCCCAAACGAGGGACGCCCTGTACCTTAAACTCGATCAGCGTTCCCTTTTCCACCCACCTAGATCCTTGCCTTTGTGGTTTATTCTTGTCCTCACCGTAGCCCTACACCTAAGTAAGCGATCGATACAGCTAAGACACGGTCGCGGAGCTGCTCTGCATCAACTTAGCGCCAACAGCACCTGCACAACTACGCCTAACCTTCGCGATTAACGTAGGGCAACAAAGCTAAAATCCGTGCACGCTTAATAGCGACGGTTAAATCTCGCTGCTGCTTAGCGGTCAACCCTGTAATACGACGAGGTAAAATCTTGCCACGCTCAGTAATAAACTTGCGCAACAGGTCAACATCCTTATAATCAATTTTTTCCTCGGGCTTAATAGGTGATACCCGACGGCGAAAATAGGCCATGATACTTAATTACTTAATCTCTTTGTGAACAGTGTGGGTGTTGCAATGGGTGCAGAACTTTTTCAGCTCTAGTCGACCGGTGGTGTTCCGACGATTTTTCTGAGTGGTGTAGCGGGAAACCCCTTTGGAACGCTTGTTGGCGTTACTACGACACTCCGTACACTCCAACGTAATGATAATGCGAACGCCTTTAGCCATGATTTATGGTGCTAGCTAGCAAGTATTGACACAGGGAATCTATGATGTCACACCGTGACAGACAGATGCAAGTCACAGAAAATAAGTTTTGCCGGGACAGGTTGGAATGAAGACTAAAAACCAACACAGCTCATGGAACTGTGTTGGTTTTTTATAGCTGGTGCCTTGACAGACGCAAAGCCCCCATCATCAATTAATCACCGATAGAAAGACGCCTAAATTAACGAGCCAAGTGTAACGACACAACGTCAGCTAACGCATCCGTCCAATGATCAACCAGCTTCGCGTCAGACGCCTCCACCATTACACGGATTAATGGCTCAGTGCCCGATGCCCGCACCAGCACACGCCCCTGATCGCCCATGGCTGACTCAGCCTTCACAATGGCCTGTTGCAACGGTTCACAAGCTTGCCACTGACGACGCTTTTCACGGCTTTCTACTCGAACATTTTTCAATCGCTGCGGGTAGGGGTCAAAGCTCTGATCAATCAGAGTGGGTAAACAGCACTCAGCACGCTTCAGCCAATCAGCTAAATGGAGCGCTGTGAGAATGCCATCTCCAGTCAGACTGTAGTGATGACAAAGAATATGACCTGATTGTTCGCCCCCGAGCATAGCCCCACGATCAACCATCTCGGCATGCACATGTTGATCGCCGACCTGAGTCCGGACAAGGGTACCTCCAAGGCGTTCCCACGCCCGCTCAAAGCCCAGGTTAGCCATCACCGTTGAAATAATCGTATCGTCAGGCAACTGCCCCTGCTGTTTTAGAGTTTGTCCCCAAAAATATAGAATATAGTCACCATCAACCACCCGACCGTGACTGTCCACGGCCATAACCCGATCGGCATCCCCATCAAAGGCAAAGCCTATATCAGCACTATGCTCACTAACAGCGGCCTGCAAGGAAGCTAGATGGGTCGACCCACAATTGACGTTGATTTTACTACCATCGGCGTGGCCATGAATGACAATCACCTCTGCCCCGGTTGCCTCAAACACAGCTTGAGCAACTTGCGTCGCTGCCCCCCAAGCCAAATCCAAAACGATACGCATTCCGCTTAAATAGGACTGCGAGGGAAACGGTTGATGAAGAAATTCAGCATAGCGCTCCACTAATTCAGGGCGCTGGAATGTTCTTCCCCATTGATTACCAGGGTTAAATGCGCTGTCACACGAGCCTTGACGCAGTGCCTGTTCAATCTTGCCTTGGATCTGCTTTTCTAATTTGGTGCCATTAGCTCCAAAAAATTTAATCCCGTTGTCCGCAGGGGGATTATGACTGGCCGAGATCATAATGCCACCAGCCGTTTCAGTATCAGCGGCCATATAGGCAACGGCGGCCGTTGGGCATAACCCCATGTCCCATACCTCTAACCCAGCTGAGGTCAGCCCCGCAGCCAATGCCGCTGCGATCATAGGGCTAGAGTTGCGGGAATCTTGACCGAGCACAATTGCTCCCAGTTGCTGCTGACGCATAATTTGCCCCGCCCAAAAACCGACCTGTAGCGCTAGAGGGGCCGTTAATAGCTCCCCAGCCCGACTGCGAATCCCATCGGTTCCAAATAAAGGAGTAGCAGGTAAATCTAGGGGTTGCCAACCGGTACCAAAGTCAGCCTGCTGAGATCTTAGAGAAGACGTTACCATACTTGACACTCCAAACGACACACACTCAAAGTGGAGAATAACATTTGTAAGTTTATGCAGATTTAAGGATTGCTGTAGTCAGCCATGACCGATTCCGCAAATTCTTCGAACTTAACCCAGCAGCCGGTCGAATTTTGGCTAGGGGTTAAGCAGTTTAACGAAGGAAACTACTATGCTTGTCACGACACCCTAGAGGCCATTTGGATGGACGCAAAAGCGAATGAGCAAGCGTTTTATCAAGGCATTCTTCAAATTGCTGTCGGGCTTTATCACCTGACAAATCTCAATTGGAAAGGGGCAGCCATTTTGCTTGGGGAGGGCAGTCATCGGCTTGATGCCTACGGAGATATCCATGGCGGCATCAATGTTAATGATTTGGTCAACCAAGCAATAGACTGGCTCACCGCGCTGCAAGAAACAGGCCCCGACCAGGTTCAACAACTGGCATTTGTTTTACTGGGCACACCGGTCGAGTCAGAAAATCATAAGATGGAGAATGGAGATAGGTTAATAACTCCCATCATTCATCTGGCATGAATAACTAGATCTGGAATACTCCCAGTCGCAATCCTAGAGTTGAGCTTAAAGCTTACCTATATGGCCTATGAAGTAATTTCTAACTAAGTCGTTCCCTGATGATGCGAAATTTATTTTGCTTTGATATGAAATAAATGCTCGAGGAGACGCAATTGGGAGCGTAAGTCCATAAAGGGCTTAGCATGTGGGCTTAGAAGTATAGAGACAGTCCTAGAACTGGGCTAGAACTGCCTCTGATGAAACCATCAACAGTTAAATTAGGTAATGGGTAGTAGCAAAAGGCTTGGCATGGTTGTACCGCAAGGATCTAGGTTTAGATCCCTTTTTCCAAAACCTCTTCAGTACGTAGGCGCTGGGGTATTGGCAGTATGTTTAGTCGCTGCTAACTTAGGCACTCCCTCCCAAGCGCAATCTGGAGGCTCGATCAAGCTTCGCGCCGATGTTCAAGAAGCTGACGCCAATACGGGTATTATCACCGCGCGCGGTAACGTCAAGATTGATTATCCTGAGGAAGCTATTTATGCGACGTCGGCCCAGGCACAGTATTACAGCCGCGAACGGCGAATTATATTGACGGGAAATGTATTTGTACAGCAAGAAGCAAATACTTTGCAGGCCGAAGTTGTCACCTATCTAGTCGATGAGGGACGATTTGTCGCCACACCGGATGCAAACGAACAGGTTGAGTCCGTGTATGTTATCCCAGAGCCAGCCGCAGAACCAGCCGCAGCGCCTGAACCTGAACCCTTGACAACGACGCTGCCAGCGCTGCCCGAGGAACTACCTGATTTTGCTATCCCCACCGACGAATAGATGCTGTCCCCTGCCATTGACTCCACTTCCGATACTTCAACCACACCGGAAGCCGTGCTTGCCCTGGAAAATGTTCATAAGGCTTACGGTAAACGAACCATTGTTCGGGGTGTCAGTCTATCCGTAGCCCGAGGGGAAATTGTTGGGTTGCTGGGCCCTAATGGGGCAGGGAAGACAACCACCTTTTATATGGCAACCGGTTTGGAGCATCCCGATCAGGGAGCTGTGCGCCTAGATAATCGAGAAATTACGGGCCTGTCTATCCATGAGCGCGCCCGTTTAGGAATTGGTTATTTGGCCCAAGAGGCAAGTATTTTTCGCAATCTCACGGTCGAAGATAATATCCGTCTGGTGATGGAGCAAACCCGCGTCCCCCGACGGGAACACGCTCCTCGACTGGCAAAGTTAATGCAGGAATTCCGCCTGGAAAAAGTGGCAAAAACCTTGGGTATTCAAGTATCTGGAGGTGAACGTCGTCGTACAGAATTGGCCAGGGCCCTGGCCTCTGGTAAGCAAGGTCCAACATTTCTGTTTCTTGACGAACCCTTTGCTGGTGTAGATCCAATTGCGGTCTCGGAAATTCAACAGATTGTTTCTAAGCTTCGCGATCGCAACATGGGTATCCTGATAACCGACCATAATGTACGGGAAACCCTGCGAATTATTGATCGCGCTTACATCATGAGCGATGGTCGTATCTTGGCCTACGGCAGTGCTGAGGATCTCGCCAGCAATCCCCTAGTGCGTGAGCACTATCTAGGAGACGACTTTAAGCTATAACCCTAGACTGGATTCATAGCCTTGCCAGAAGCTTAGGGCTTCTCCACGCTGTTTGTTCAACTACCAATCATCTCTATTATTAGCGTCGATTTATGGCCGCCACCCCCCACCAGCCCAATGCCTCTAGCCCCGGCCTACCTTGGTGGCCCTCCATATCGATTATGGACCGATACATCGCCAAGGAGCTGTCCCTTCCCTTTCTCTTTGGTGTAGGCGCTTTCTCATCAATATTAGTATCCGTAGGCGCACTCTTTGATCTGATTCGAAAAATCACCGAATCAGGTTTGGAAGTGGGGCTAGCGATGCAGATTTTTGTCCTCAAAATGCCTGAATTTGTGGTGCTGGCATTTCCAATGTCAACATTGCTAGCCACCATGATGACCTACAGTCGCTTTTCTAGCGACAGCGAACTGACCGCATTGCGTGGCTGTGGCATCAGCGTACGCCGTATTATTGCCCCCGCTCTAGTTCTCAGCATCCTCATTACCGGGCTTACCTTTGTTTTTAATGAGGTCATTACCCCCGCTGCCAACTATCGAGCAACGCTCATGCTGGAACAGGCCTTTAATACTGAAAAGCCCCCCTTTCGAGAGCGAAATATCCTGTATCAGGAATATCAAAAGGCAGAGGACGGCAGCGGTAAAGAATTAGGCCGATTGTTCTATGCCCGCCGGTTTAATGGGGAAGAGATGCAAGGGCTGACAATTCTTGACTTTTCCCAAGCTGGCTTAAAACAAGTGGTCAGCGCAGAAACCGCCACTTGGAGCTTTTTAGATAACGTCTGGACATTTTTTAACGGCACTATTTACGCCATTTCACCCGATGGGTCCTTTGGCCACATTGTGAAATTTGATCGCCAGGAACTCAACATACCCCGCACCCCCCTGGATTTAGCCTCCCGCAATAAGGATGACGACGAGATGAACATTGCGGAAACGCGACAGCATCTCAATCAAATTGTGCGCAAGTCGGGAGATGACCGAAAAATTCGCGTTTGGGAGTTACGCCTATACCAGCGTTATGCGCTGCCTTTTATCTGCATCGTTTTTGGAATCGTTGGCTCTGCCGTCGGTATTCGACCACAACGGACAGGTAAAGCCACCAGCTTTGGCATTAGCATCGTCATCATCTTTGGCTATTACCTGATTAGCTTTATTGCTGATGCCCTGGGCAAGGTAGGCACCTTAAACCCGATAGCAGCTGCATGGTTAGCCCCTTTCTTGGGTCTGGCTGTCGGGGGTCTGCTTGTCATGCAAGCATCTAAATAATCCACAGACATTTTGCCGTTGCTGATTGAGGGTCTGAACCGATCTGAACGATATACGACGTGCCAATGTCTACAAAATAAATTCATACCGGGGATCAGCAACGCCGAAATATCAGACGATCAATCGTTCAAAGTCTGGCATTTGGCGCAGCCCGTCAAACACCAGTTCTGTTTTAGCCCCATCTCGACACTGCTCCAGGTTGAGTTTAATAGCCATTTCAAGGGCTTCTAACACCAGCTCATGCTCGCTACTTAGGACATAGCTGCGGGCTTTACCAAACCAGGCTTGATAAAATGCCGGTCTGAGACAGTCAGTCTCCGTAAACGTCAGTCGGTCATGGCTGGCTTTGAGAGCCTGACGTTGCTGCGTCTTTTTCCCACAGCTCCCCAGAATAGGGATACATCGGTTCAACGCTAATGGGCCATGCATGTAATATTTGCGACTGCCGCTGTGGGCTAAGGTCTAGATTTTTCAGTTTTTTGACCATTCAGACCGGCATCAGACAGACATTTGATACCGGTCAATCGCCCTCTAAGTTCGGTAGCATACATAGACCATTGCCAGCTAAATTAAGGTGATCTAATGATTTCTCACCCATGACGTCGCGCGCTCCTGAATCGTCTTCTAAAGTAATCGAGGCTAACTCTACCGGTTTGGGCACCTTTGGTGGTGTCTTTACGCCGTCTATTTTGACTATTTTGGGGGTCATCATGTACCTCCGTTTTGGCTGGGTTGTCGGCCAAATGGGATTAGTCAAAACCTTATTAATTGTTACTATTTCAACCGCAATTACATTTATTACAGGGCTCTCTATTAGCGCGATCGCAACTGACAAAGTTGTTCGAGCTGGCGGAGCGTACTACATGATCAGCCGCTCCCTTGGGATTGAAACTGGAGGCGCTGTCGGTATTCCCCTCTATTTTGCCCAAGCATTTTCAGTGGCTCTCTACACGATTGGTTTTGCAGAAAGCGTGGCTAGCGCCTTTCCCCAACTCCCAATCACCATTACTGTCATGGCGCTAGTGACGACCATTGCCGTCACGGCCCTGGCGCTCAAATCGGCTGACATCGCCATCAAAGCCCAGTATGTCATTATGGCGGCGATTGTTTTGTCCTTGATCAGCCTCGTCTCTGGTAGCGCAGCTCCCCCCACCGAGCTGCCCCTACCAGAAGATGCTGGCAATGTAAGTTTCTGGGCTGTTCTGGCTGTTTTTTTCCCAGCCGTCACCGGCATCATGTCTGGGGTCAACATGTCTGGCGACCTCAAAGACCCGAAAAAGTCCATTCCCATGGGCACCCTAGCAGCGGTGGGCGTCGGTTACGTCATCTACATGCTCATTCCCCTGTTACTTATTAATCGTGCCGATACCGATAGCCTACTGGCAGATCCTCTGATTATGCGCAAGATGGCATTTTGGGGCGATGCCATTTTACTGGGGGTGTGGGGCGCTACCCTATCGAGCGCCTTGGGGAGCATTCTGGGAGCACCCAGGGTTCTACAGGCGTTGGCTCGGGATAATATTCTGCCAAAGCGGCTGCGCTGGTTGGGGAATGGCCATGGACCTGGCGATGAACCCAGATTAGGGACCTTGTTTACCCTAGGAGTGGTCTTAGCTGTTGTGTGCATTGGCGATTTAGATGCGATCGCACCTGTACTCACCATGTTCTTCCTCACAACCTACATGGTGCTCAACGTCGCTGCAGGCATTGAAGGATTCCTCCAAAGCCCCTCATTTCGCCCCACCTTCCGTATCCCCTGGTACATTTCTCTCCTAGGAGCATTGGGCTGTATTGCCATCATGTTCCTCATCAACCCAGCCGCCACCGTTGCCGCTGCCGTTATCGTTCTAAGTATTTACCTATGGTTAGAACGGCGTGAAATTCGCACCACTTGGGGAGATGTCCGTCAAGGTATCTGGCTATCGCTGGTCCGGGCAGGCCTACTCAATATTGCAGATAACGCTGACCCTAAAAACTGGCGTCCCCATTTACTCGTTCTGTCCGGTGCTCCCACTAAACGATGGCATCTGATCGAGCTAGCCACAGATCTAACCCATAACCGCGGGTTAATTACCGTCGCCAGCATTCTACCAAACGGCGCTCGCAACCTCGAGCAACAGGAACAAATCCGCAGCACCATCCGTGACTACCTAGAGAAACGCGGCATTCAAGCGTTTGTAAAACTCATTGAGGCAACCGATACATCCACTGGGTCCCAGCAACTCATCGACACCTACGGTATTGGCCCCTTAATTCCTAATACCGTCTTATTAGGAGACACCGAAACGGACAACCATGAAGCTCGAGAACGCTATTGCCAAATTATTAGCAAGTGTCATCAGGCAAAACGTAACATTGTTATCCTGCGAAATCCTCCCAGCCAAATGCCCCAGTTCCCTAAACGCATTGATGTTTGGTGGGGCGGTCTCCAATCTAATGGAGGCCTGATGCTCATTTTGGCCTATCTATTACGCACGGGCTTACGGTGGCGTTCAACCGACATTTACCTAAAGCTTGTCGTCTCCAACCAAGCCGCTGCTCAAGCCGCTCAAACTAACCTCAATAAATTGATTGAAACCTTAAGTATCGGAGCCCAGTCCAAAATTATCGTCGCAGAAGGTCGTCCTTTCGATACAATCCTACGCAAATCATCTGCCACAGCAGATCTCATTCTCATGGGACTAGCCACACCTGGTGACGGCTTTGCCGAATACTACACATCCCTACAGAAAAAGACGGTAGATTTGCCCCCAACCATCTTTGTACTCGCCGCAGAAGATCTTGCCTTTTCCGAACTGTTACAAAAAGACTAATCGTAAATGCGCTGCTACACATAGCAGCGTCAGTGACGGAAAAGCCCCATCAAACCACGGACAGATGCGCCTACTCAACCACACGTAGCCGTCCTTGGTTGAGCGCATCATAAATTTGATTGATCAACATTTTGTCATTGGCACTGATGTTATTACCAGAAAACATCGCCATCAAAACGCTCTGATCGGCGCGAGTAATACGGCGAGTTGCAAAGATTTTTGCAACCATTTCTTCCACCGATTGAATAGCCATAAGGTTCACCCAAAAATTCAGCGAGACAGCATCGCACCCCAGCGACCAAGAACAGGTATAAAATAAAACACACTATCCAGTTGTTTTACATAAACCAATCTATAGGGTCTGCTACAGACTCACATCCGTGGTATGCCGTATTTCAATTATTGAGCCTCGGACGCTTCCGAAGAAACCATTATGCTCTGGTCACACAAATTCTTTAAACTGCTGTGCTCATCGAAAAGAACATGAGTAAATATACCGGGCACTGACAGCGAGCTTTCCATAGAACCTGGCCAGAGATATCTATTTGCAAGACCTACTGGGAAATATACGCACTGCAATCCTGCAAACTCCTGCAAACTGCTTATGGAGAAACACCCTAAATCTTTGCGCTTTTTATCAGAGGCTCTCCGTAATTTCCCTTAGATTTTTTTCTGTAGCAGACCTTCAGGATTCACGGATTCTTTACAACGTACTTTAGGAGTTTCGAAGCTTTAGTGTCCAAAAAATATACGCGTTGTCATCCAAGCAAAACAAGCTGCCTAGATTACAACGCGTATGAAAATCTCAATCGTATGAGTTTTTAGTAGTCAAAGGCTCCTGCAACGCTAACGCTTCCCAGAGAAACAAATCTTGCCCTCTGACGTTAGGTGTTAGGTATGCCTAGAAACTAGACGGCAGCTAGCTCAGGCGAAGGACGCTTGCTATTGCGAATATTGCTAATTGCTTCAGCATAATCCGGCGCTTTAAATACTGCAGAACCCGCAACGATTGCATTGGCTCCTGCTTCCAAGACTTGCCAAGTATTATGGGCCTTTAGACCACCATCAACCTCGATCCATGGATCGAGACCACGGCTATCACACATTTGACGTAGCTTACGAATCTTGGGCAATACCTCAGGAATAAACTTTTGTCCCCCAAAGCCAGGATTGACACTCATGATCAAGACCAGATCACACAGTTCTAGAACATAATCAATCAGCTCTAACGGTGTCGATGGATTAAGCACCACACCCGCTTGCTTACCCATATCTCGAATCCGGCTCAGGGTGCTGTGCAAATGGGGAGATGCATTATGCTCAGCATGCACTGAGATGATGTCGGCCCCAGCCTCAGCGAATCCTTCGATATACTTTTCTGGTTCAACAATCATCAGGTGAACATCAAGGGGCTTTTGTGTTATTGGTCGAATTGCTTGAACAATTAAGGGACCAATGGTGATATTGGGCACAAACCGACCATCCATCACATCGACATGAATCCAATCTGCACCAGCCGCATCCGCTGCCCGAATTTCATCGCCCAAGCGACTAAAATCAGCAGATAAGATGGATGGGGAAACAACAACAGACTTTTTTGATTGCGTCATGGGGAACCCGCCTCTCGTAATCACCGTTAATGGTCACTATCGTAACAAAAACTTAGTATCAAAATCGTTACAAACTTCTCTAGCTGACGCTATTCATCATCCCAAATCATATTTACGGGAGTCTTCATGGGAACTTTTCAGCGCCTCTTTGACCAATATAGCTACATCTGCAACCACAACCCAAGGCATCTATTGACCTCCGTAGCCTTACTGACGAGCCTTGTCAGTGGATTGCCAGCATTAGCCCTTTCCATATCTGTGGGAGCTGATGGTATTGATGCTCGTCGTCTGCATCAATCACCCTATAATCTTACGGGCAAAAAAATTGCGCTTGGCCAGGTCGAAGGTGGACGTCCTGGACAGTTTGGTTTAGACAAACTAGCAACGGCCAACAATCCAGTGGCTGTTACTCAAGTTCTACAGCTCGACGGATTGGCCATTGCCGATGAGTATGTCGATAATCATGCTAATCATGTGGCCAGCGTCATGATTAGCCAAGACAAGCAACTAACTGGTGTTGCCCCTGATGCCACCTTGTTTTCTGCAGCCATTGGACCGCTGACAGGTGAACTTAGTGGTCAACCCCAAGAATGCCTGACAACTCAGCACATTGCCCTTCGCAACAGTGGGGATGTTAGAGCTATTAATTTCAGTTTTGGCGAACCCCTGGTTAGTGACCCACGCCCCAATGCAAGCCTCGATGGCAATGCTCTACTGACTCAGTGTGTCGACTGGTCTAGTGTGTTTCATAAAGCCCTATACGTCATTGCAGGTAATCAAGGGGGCGGCGGCATCCCTATTCCCACCGATAACTTTAACGGTATCAACGTTGCCTACTCCACTCAGGTAGACGGACGTTTTGTTAAGGTTGACTACGCTAATGCTGGCAGTGAGCCTGGGTTTAGCCCGCGTGGAGCCAGAGCGCCAGAATCTAATGTGGGCCCCAGACGCTCCATCAATTTGGTGGCCCCCGGAGACGACATTAGAATGTTGAATCCTAACGGACAAGAAATTTTCAGTAGCGGCTCTAGTTTTGCTGCTCCCCATGTAGCCGCAACGGTTGCCCTACTACAGGAATGGGGTGATCGACAAATTCGCACAGCTAACTGGAGCTTAGATGCCCGTGAGCCCACGGTCATGAAAGCAGTCTTACTCAATGCTGCCGATAAATTGATGGATACAGGCGATGGTCAAAATCTGGGCATGGGGCGCACCCTATTAGATGAGTCAAATCTGACATGGGTTGAGTCAGATGCCTATACTGACCCCAAAGTACCACTACATAGAGAACTGGGCACTGGACACTTAAATGCCTTTAGGGCCTATGAACAATTTGACGGCGGGCAATGGGGCCCTGGCAATGTATCAACTAGGGGCTGGGACTATAACGTTTTGGCAACAGCTGCTGAGGAGGCCTCACCTCAAACACCTGGCCATACCGACTACATCATTGAGACCCCGCTTAAAGCAGGCAGCTATTTTGCTGCGACCTTAGCCTGGGAGCGTCGGGTATCTTTAGCAGACAGCAATAATAACGACCTGTATGAAATCGGAGAAAGCTTTGAAACTCAAGGCCTTAATAATCTAGACCTTTACCTTATGCCTATCGATGAGGATGATATCTCTGAAAGCATTTGGTCCTCCGTCAGCGAGGTCGATAGTCTTGAGCATATCTTTTACAAAATCCCCCAGACTGGACAATACAAGCTTAGAGTTGTTTATCAACAACAGATGACCGCAGAAAAACCACAAACCTATGGCCTAGCGTGGTGGGGAGCAGAAGCATCAGAATCAACTATCAGCAGCATTCAGCATGGGCAACATTCAAATTAATCGGCAACCCCAGCAATCTGAACTAGACATGATGGGTGTTTATACATGGCCTATCTGGCAAAAAGAAGCCTCAGAATTTCCCTGGCATTATGACGCAACCGAGACCTGCTACTTTCTAGACGGTGATGTCACCGTTACGCCCGATGGTGGCAACCCGGTTTCCATGGGCAAAGGTGATTTAGTAACGTTTCCTGCCGGCATGAGCTGCACCTGGCGTATAGATGCTGCTGTCAGAAAACATTACTCCTTTAGTTAGACTGCATTGATTAGGGTTGCCGCTGTATCCCTGATAGGCCCCATTCATAAAAATGCCCTCTGAAATTATGCTTCAGAGGGCATTTTTATGGATTTCATCATGTGGTGGCTCTATGCGTTTTTCAGCAAATGCTTTACCAGATTGTCCTTCACCATCATCTGGCGCATCACTTCAATTACATAGTTCTGTGCATCCTCGTGGGAGAGATTACGCACCTGATCTTTCAGGAGCTGCAGTTGAAACTGCTGTTCTAGTGTCAATTGACCTGGCATATCCATAGGTCACTCCTCCGGAAATCGTTATTGATGACAGAGGCAATGGCCGTCTGTCCTATCAAAGATTTTACTCATAGTGCAATTGATCGTCAACCTGTCAAGCAATAAATAATCAAGTAAACATTTATTTACACTCATAGTAGCATTTTGGTAGTGAAATAGGCAGAAATGCCGTTTCAGGCTTGCAAGTGCTGGGTAAAACTACGCGGTTCTCATCTTTTGTGTTCGACGATTTCTCATAAAAACTGGATGACGACCCAAAGCCACTAATTGACATCTCAAAACCAAGTATTTTTATGTTTCTAATGAAAAATAAAAACTACATTATGGGTGGATTTGAGCGTGAAGTAATTACCCCTGCCAAGCAAGCTAGTCATGCACTCTTTAAACAGGGTGATCTGACCTAAAAGCCTTCAACGAGAATTGAACTCGTGACCTCTCCCTTACCAAGGGAGTGCTCTACCGCTGAGCTATGAAGGCGATGGAAAAATGTGGTGGGCCGTGTTGGATTTGAACCAACGTAGGCATAGCCAGCGGATTTACAGTCCGCCCCCATTAACCACTCGGGCAACGACCCACATTTTACCGACCTACATCGGTAATGCCAGGAGGCGGACTTGAACCGCCGACACGAGGATTTTCAATCCACTGCTCTACCAACTGAGCTATCCCGGCAACAAGCGGCATTGCTGCCTTTCTTGTGCGCCTAAACAAGTTAGCAAAAGAGTGGAACCCTTAGCAAGCTCAAACTTAGGATCTTTTATTTCAAAGCAACAACGTCACCTAGCAAAGACCTAGAATAGGACTCTAGGGATGCAATTCAGATTGAGCTAAGCGCTCAATCTATTCAATTTCTCGGAGACGAGCAAGCTTTAAAGAAAATGTCCCTGTACCTTGCCCCGCATAGGCTCTGACACGAACGGTGTACTGGCCAGATTTAGAAATACGGGCAAACAGCAGGGAGTTTGTCGACCCATCAGGACCATCATCATTTTCGCTCACGGTAGTGCCGTCATCTCCGAGTAAGCTTACTAGCGCGTCAAACTCTTCTGAAATGAGGTCGATGGTAATTTGGTCTCCTTCCACTAGCTCAACCGTGTAGTCTCTAGCAAAGCCACCCACGCCTGTCGGAATATCACTCTCGGAAAGCGTATCGCTAATTTCGCGCCCTCCTGTTAGCTCAATGGGGCTATAGATTTGAGCCATAGCACTACTGGCACCCAGCACACCAAGAGTCAATAACGCTGTGGGAATCAGTAGTGCGCGGCGTAAAATTTTCCTAGATTGCTTCATTGTTGGGATAAAAACGGGTCATTTAGATGGTGACATTATGCCCCAAGCTTCGATTTTCATAGTGTTGCTAAAGCAGCTTTTAACTTTCGAGAGGTAGCTCAGCCGCCACAGGTAACGCTCAGTTGGTTGGCTAATCCTAATTCTCCAGACTGTCAAGCAACTTTCAAGCAACTCTTTCATCGACTGTGCTGAGACGTGTAAAGTCCTAGTACAGCCGATGATGAACTCATGTCCCCTTCTGACCCTACCCCTGCCTCATCAACGCATCATTCCCATGCCGCCTTACAAAGGCTGCGCAATCTGAGTCATGTTTTGGATAATGCGATCGCAATACCCGGTCTCGGCTACCGGGTGGGTCTAGACCCGCTCATCGGTCTACTACCCGGCGGTGGTGACCTAATGGCAGGGCTCATTTCCATCTACGTCGTAGCGGAAGCAGCTCGGATGGGAGTACCGGCTGCTACCTTAGGTCGCATGGGATTCAACATCTTGACAGAGGTGCTCGTAGGAACAGTGCCCATGCTTGGCGACTTATTTGACGTTGTTTGGAAAGCCAATGCCCGCAACGTTGATCTACTAGAACGACATATTCGTAATCCTCGACCCAGTCGCCGAGCAGATAAACTATTTGCGATCGTCTTAATTACAGCGTTATTAGCCATTGTCATAGGTGCAGCGACGCTATCATTCTTGTTTGTGCGCTGGCTCCTACAGCTGTAATATAAGAAGCTTGATCGCATCCGAATTGAAACCTTAGGTTTTCCCTACGAAAAAACTACAGTGCTGGATGTGTAAAGCGTTTACTAAACAGGTCTGCAGGACAGAGGAATTAAATGGTTGGAGCAGCCGATTTTGTAGCCGACATCACCCAGGGCGGCACAGACCAAGATGTAACGCTCGACTTCAAGGTTCCCGATCCCACCGACAGCAATATTTCTGAACATGACTTTAACAACCAAATCGACATAGCGTGGCAGGTATGTGACCGATTTGATTTGCAAACCGATATCTGGCGTGGTCGCATTCTTAGAGCAGTACGCGATCGTGAGAAGCAAAGCGGTGACAATCGTGGCACCGGATTTCTCAATTGGTTAAAAGATCGAGAGATTAGCAAAAGTCAGGCCTATGCCCTAATCGAGTTAGCCAATAGCGCAGATGAGCTCCTCAACGAAGGGCTACTGAATGAGCAATCCGTTAACCAGTTTAGTAAACGAGCCTTCGTTGAAACTGCTCAAGCCGCTCCAGAAGTCCAACAGATGGTGACCGAAGCAGCCCGCCGAGGAGAGCAGGTTACTCGCAAAGAGGTTAAGCAGCTGGCAGACGAATGGACAGCCATGACCTCTGATTTAATTCCAGAGACAGTTCGTGAGAAAGCAGCCAATAACACTATCCCAACACGCTACCTCACCCCCTTAGTCAAGGAGATGGAAAAACTCCCACCCAGCCACCAGGACACTTTGCGCGCAGAAGCAGCTCGCAATCCCGATGTGGATACCCTCAAACAGATCACCTCCGAAGCTCGCTATCTATCAAAATACATAGCGGCGGCTAGCCAAGTACAAACAATCGATCCAGACATCATTAACTTAGAGCAAGCCCTTGAAGAAGCCCTACGGGTTGGTTGTTTAAACTCCACAGCAGACTTAGTAAATCAAGCAACGCAGCTAGAACAAGCCACCGCCAAACTCTACACCGCCTGGCGACGACTTAATAAACTAGCGGAACGGGTCTATGTAGACAGCGGGGAAAGCACACCCCAGCTACGGGCACTTCTGAGCGCCCTCACACCTCTGACCAACGAAATCATTGAAATTCAGCTTGGCAGTGCCAACAGTCCGTCAACCAAGACTATTCGGTTACAAGTGCTTGGAGAAATTGAATAAAGTAGGCCCAACTCACCCCCAACCCACCTCTAAAACTCAGCATCAATCCAATAGATAAAAATTCTAAATAGATCAGCTTAGAACACTTGCAGCCCAATAGAGTGACGACACTTTAACTGTACCCGTAAGCATTCTTACAATCCTGATAGGGTGTAAAGTGTGAAATCAGATGTCAATATATAAGTTACCCGCAGCAACTGTGCTAGGCCATGGCTTAGATATGGGCAGCGAGTGGTTATTGTAATGCAGGAATTGGACAGATATGCCGCAGCTTGAGGCCAGCCCAGCGCTCGACTTCCAAAGTGAAGCGTACAAGGATGCATACAGTCGCATCAACGCAATCGTAATTGAAGGGGAACTAGAAGCTAACGACAACTACAAGAGTTTGGCTGAATATCTCAGTGAGCACAAGGACGAGTTAATCAAGCTCGCTCGCATGGAGAAGCGCCATATGAAAGGGTTTCAAGCCTGTGGCAAGAATCTAAATGTGACACCTGACATGGAGTTTGCCAAGGAGTTCTTTGCAAGCCTACATGATAATTTTAAGCAAGCTTGGGATGAGGGCAAGGTTGTCACTTGTTTATTGATTCAGTCCTTGATCATCGAAACTTTTGCAATTGCTGCCTACAACATCTACATTCCCGTTGCAGACGACTTTGCACGGAAAATCACCGAGGGTGTTGTCAAGGATGAGTACATGCATCTGAATTTTGGTGAAGAATGGCTCAAGGCAAACTTTGAGACGGCCAAAGCTGAGTTAGAGGAGGCTAATCGCCAAAATCTGCCTCTCGTCTGGCAGATGCTTAACCAGGTAGCCGAAGACGCAGCCGTTCTAGGCATGGAAAAAGACGCTCTAGTCGAGGACTTCATGATTACCTATGGTGAAGCACTCGGGAATATCGGATTTAGCAGTAGAGAGGTAATGCGCCTTTCTGCCCAAGGCTTAGCCACAGCATAGGATTTATCCCACTTTGCAAGAGGCTGATCCTAGGATCAGCCTCTTTTGCTATGGCGACCTATGGGTTGTCATGAACCATATGGCTGTAACATTTTGTTGTAGTCTGATTTTCTAAGATTACTTTTTTTTATAGAAACGTCCCAAATGTTTGGCTTAATCGGACACCTGACCAACTTAGAACACGCCCAATCGGTCGCTCGTGATTTGGGATATCCAGAATATGGCAGCCAGGGCTTGGACTTTTGGTGCAGCGCACCTCCTTTTGTGGTGGAAGACATCAAGGTGACCAGTGCAACTGGCCAAGTTATTGAAGGACTGTATGTCGAGTCATGCTTTTTGCCAGAGATGCTGGCAACACGACGCATTAAAGCTGCAACTCGCAAGGTTTTAAACGCAATGGCCCATGCTCAGAAAATGGGCATTAATATTACGGCCCTAGGTGGGTTTTCCTCAATTATTTTTGAAAACTTTAAGCTTGAACAAATCCGACGTATTCGTAACCTAGAGCTTGACTTTCACCGGTTTACTACTGGAAACACCCACACGGCATATGTTATTTGCCAGCAAGTTGAACAGGCAGCGCCTAAACATGGCATTGATCTTTCTAAAGCGACGGTAGCGGTTTGTGGTGCAACGGGTGATATTGGGAGTGCCGTTTGCCGCTGGCTCAGCCACAATACCGGTGTTAAGGAGCTATTGCTAGTTGCCCGCAATCGGGAACGTTTAGACAATCTCAAAGAGGAGATTGGTATGGGTAAAGTAATGGGTCTAGAAGAGGCCTTACCCATGGCGGATGTAGTGGTTTGGGTTGCCAGCATGCCTAAAGGCATTGATATTGACCCCAGCACCTTAAAGCAGCCTTGTCTGATGGTTGATGGTGGTTATCCTAAAAACATTGGCAGCCAGTTTAGCCAGCCTGGCATCCATGTTCTCAAGGGCGGCATTGTTGAGCATAGCCTTGATATTGACTGGCGAATTATGCATATCGTAGCGATGGATGTCCCGGCTCGACAGCTGTTTGCTTGTTTTGCTGAATCAATGCTGTTGGAATTTGAAAAATGGCACACTAATTTCTCTTGGGGGAGAAATCAAATCACTCTTGAGAAAATGGAACAAATTGGTGCAGCCTCTGTCAAACATGGCTTCCGCCCCTTATTAACAACTTAAACTTATTGGCTCAGAAATACTTAGCTTTGTTCTCTATAGCAAGAATGCACTTTGGGGTGCAGTTTGCGATAGGGTGGAATTGCTGCTGGAGTACCTAAACCTGTTATGGCAACAACAGAACGAAGGCCTATTTTGCTTGACTTTGAGAAGCCGTTGGCTGAATTAGAGTCTCGAATTTTGCAAATACGAGCACTAGCTGAAGACAACGATGTCGATGTTTCAGCACAAATCCAGCAGTTAGAATCACGGGCACAGCAGCTTCGACAAGAGATTTTTACGAGTCTGACCCCAGCTCAGCGCATCCAAGTTGCTCGTCACCCTCGTAGGCCAAGCACTCTGGACTATATCCAAGCTATCTCTGAAGAATGGATAGAGCTTCACGGTGATCGCCGTTCAGGAAAAGATGATTTGGCCTTAGTCGGTGGTGTTGCTCGCTTCCATGGTCATTCTGTCGTTATGCTGGGGCATCAAAAGGGTCGAGATACAAAAGATAATGTCGCTCGCAATTTTGGGATGGCATCTCCCGGTGGATATCGCAAAGCCATGCGACTCATGGAACATGCCAATCGGTTCAAGATGCCGATCTTTACGTTTATTGATACCCCTGGTGCCTGGGCAGGGTTAGAAGCCGAACAACTTGGTCAAGGCGAAGCTATTGCTTACAACCTCCGAGAAATGTTCCGTCTAGATAGCCCGATTATCTGTACGGTGATTGGAGAAGGTGGCTCTGGGGGTGCCTTGGGCATTGGGGTAGGCGATCGACTGCTGATGTTTGAGCATTCTGTCTACACTGTGGCCAGTCCTGAAGCATGTGCAGCGATTTTATGGAAGGACTCGTCCCGTGCGTCCCAAGCGGCTGAAGCACTCAAAATTACAGCCTGGGACTTGAAAAATCTGGGTATTTTAGATCAGTTACTGCCTGAGCCAACCGGTGGAGCACACGCCAACCCAATCCAGGCAGCGGAAGGGCTGCAGGCTGCCCTCTTAGAAAACCTTGAGGCTTTATTAGCCATACCACCAGAGCAACGAAGACAAGAGCGCTATCGTAAATTTCGCCAGATTGGTGTCTTCTCCGAAGCTGCCTGAGGCAATCATCCGTTATTAACGTGCTGGCATTGCTGAACCTCGGGATGATTTTATCTGCAAGATACTGTCACATAGCATGTCTAACCGATCCGTTCACCCCCCTAAATCAGCAACAGCGAAATTCTGAGCCATTACTCTTCTAAATTGTTGAGCACAGTAGTCATAACAATCTCAGAAATCATCAATTGATAGCCCCAACTTTTATTAACCAATTTCAAATCTAAAAAAGAATAATGAGAGACCTACAAGTTGTTGTATTAGAGGTGTATTCTCGATAAAACAATAGCTTGACAGCGCTTTAGAAACTCTCTCAAAATAAAAACACCACATCGCCTGTAACATTTGTTAATATTATTAGGTGCGTGTATTCTTTGCTCCAGCTCTCCCTAGACGCTTCCATTAATGAACATTGCCCCTAATCGTCGTGCATTGATTACCGGTGCCAGCACTGGTATTGGTCGTTCAACTGCCTTAGCTTTTGCCAAAGCTGGGTTTGATGTAGCACTGGTGAGTCGATCAGCGGACAAATTGCAGACTCTGGTAGATGAAATTGGTGCGATCGCAACGGTAAAAGCTCTCAGCTTTCCCATGGATCTGAGCGTGATTGACCAGGTCAAAACCAATGTCAGCGAGTTACTGGAGCAATTTGGCCCTGTCGATGTGTTGATCAACAATGCTGGCATGGGCTATACAGGCGAACTGAAAGCCATGCCACTGGAAGACTGGTGCCAAGTCATCAATCTCAATGTCACTAGCGTTTTCCAATGCATTCAGTCTGTTCTTCCAGGAATGCGAACGCACAATAGCGGCATGATTATTAACGTAGCTTCAGTAGCTGCCCGCCAAGCCTTTCCGGAGTGGGGTGCCTATGGCATTAGCAAAGCAGCCGTTGTCGCATTATCCAAGGCTATTTCAGTAGAAGAAAGAGGCCATGGTATTCGAGTAGTGACCATTTTGCCAGGTGCCGTTAACACCCCCCTATGGGATACCGATACCGTCCAGGCAGACTTTGATCGTTCGGGTATGCTTACCCCCGATCTAGTCGCCAACGCAATTCTACAAACCGCACTTCTACCGCCTGGTGCAGTGGTCGAAGAGCTGACCATCATGCCCAGCGGAGGAGCCCTGTGATTCCCTAAAGCCCATTGTTTTCAAGTCAAAAAACTTGACCCTTTTTGTTCATTATTTGCAACCTAATTTACCCACACCATGGTCATTTCAACTAACGGTTCCAAAAGCAACGGTCTACTAAACAGTAAGTCATTAGAAGCGGTCGTACGTCCTGACCGTGCCAAAACTAAGGGTCATGACGCCCTATTGCATGAGCCGTCTGAGGACAACAGCAAACTCATGGAAGCCGTGCACACTATGTTGGCTGAATTAGGCGAAGATCCTGAACGTGAAGGCCTGCTCAAAACGCCGAAGCGGGTAGCGGAAGCAATGCGGTTTTTAACCCAGGGCTATACCCAATCCTTAGAAACCATCGTCAATAATGCCATCTTTGATGAAGGCCATAACGAAATGGTTTTGGTGCGTGATATTAACTTCTTTAGCTTGTGCGAGCATCACATGCTACCGTTCATGGGCCGAGCCCATGTTGCCTACATCCCCAACCAAAAGGTAGTGGGTCTGAGTAAGTTAGCTCGCATTGTTGAAATGTATTCACGTCGGCTACAGGTACAAGAACGTCTAACACGACAAGTTGCAGAGGCCATTAACGAAGTTCTAGAGCCCCAAGGTGTCGCAGTCGTCATGGAAGCGAGCCACATGTGTATGGCCATGCGTGGTGTTCAGAAACCCGGTTCATGGACAGTGACCAGTGCCATGCTCGGCGTCTTTCAAGATGAACAGAAGACTCGAGAAGAGTTTCTCAGCCTCATTCGTCACCAGCCTGCATTCTCTAATTATTAGAGTCCATAGAGTCCATACCTGTTTAAACCGTTTAGACGCTCATCAGAAGCTCCATCTAAAAAGCTTCTGATGAGCTGCTTCCGAACTCTGGAAAAGAAATCTGAAAAAATAACTTGCTAAGGCTTTCTCTAGGAAAAGCAAGGCTACAGTGAGGTAGATATGTCCGGTAGGAACTGATCCTTACTCGTCATATTCTATGGAACTAACAAGTTGCCTCACAGCGGCTTGTCATGCTCACACTGCCGATTTTGATTTATTAGGAGTAAGCGGAGCCCATGAGTCCCCTGAATGTTGCAACTACCGGTGAAACCATTAGCACCGGTACTGACACCTTTGAAGCTAGCCATATAGATGTGGTTGAAACGGTCATTGCTAGCCTCGATCAGGGGGGCAACGCCATGGTTAGCCACGATGACGATGGCTATCTTTGGAAATTTACCTACGGCAGCGTGACGGTGTATGTACAGCTTACGGGTATCGATGATGAAGATACCCTAACTGTTTGGTCCCCTGTATTAAAACTGCCGGTACAAAATCAACCAAAGTTGATGGAAGAATTATTAGCCATGAACTGTGGCGAAACATTCGAGGCCTGTTTTGGCATTTCCAATCACGAGGTTTTAGCATTGGCCAGTCGAATTCTAGCTGATATCAATCCAGGTGAGATTTCTCGACTCATGACGATTGTCGCCACCATTGCTGATGAACAAGATGATGTTCTCCAGGAGAAGTATCCCGCTGCTTAGAAATGGCTACAGTATGGCGACTGATTTTGCCCATAGAGGCTTCGGGGTCAACTCAAATGGCAATTGATGAGTGGCTGTTAGAGCAGCATCGTCTAGGAAAAAGCCCCGCTTGTCTGAGATTTTATACATGGGCACCCATCGCAATTTCCCTGGGATATCATCAGCGTCATTACCCAGCACACTGGCAGAACTTAGAGTGGAAGAATCAGACAATTGATTTAGTCAGACGCCCCAGCGGTGGTCGAGCGGTTCTACACCAGGGCGATTTAACCTATAGCTTGATTATTTCTGGGTATTCTGGCCGCCGCCGCGACGTTTATGCCCATCTATGCAAGTTTTTAATAGAAGGGTGGCACAGTCTAGGCATAGCCCTACAGCTGGGGGCAAAGCAGCAGAGCTATCAGCACTCTGATAACTGCTTTGGAACATCAACGGCGGCAGATTTGATTATGGGCAATGGCTACAAGCTGATTGGCAGCGCTCAGCTCTATCGAGAGCGCTGTATTTTGCAACATGGCTCCATGCGGCTGCTTCCAGATCCGTCTCTGGTGGAAAACGTGTTTGGGACTCCGATTATGCCCCCAAAAGACTTAATGACGATATCCGCTGCTAGTGTTGTTGACGCATTGGCCGCTGCCGCTCAACGTATTTTTGATATCAGGCTTGAAGTCCAACCGCTCTCGCATCGAGAACAACAGCAGGCGGTTGCTTGGGCCCAGACTAAGAGTTCGGCTCAGTCAATCTCTAGGGAAACAAATTAGCCGAACCGTCTTTACTGACTACTGAGCTGCTCAATAGAGGAAGGCAGTCGCAACGGCATAGGACTATGATCATCATCGTGCCACTGCAACAGCTGCAGCTTTGTTTCTAGACGTTCAAATAGACGAACAAATGTGCAGGTAAGGGCGATACTGACCGTAGGTACCATGGTGGGTAACCAGTACCCCTGACTAAATGCCACAATCACTAAACTGCCCCAGACAACGATGATGGTTAGGCTTGTCAGCAGCTGAATGCGTAAACGACGATAAAACAGCCCATACCCCAACCATGGGGTAAGCAGTGCCACACTCCCCCATATCGGCAAAATAATAGGCCGCAAATGATTTTGAGCTAGCAAATTATTTGCGGCAACAATATGTTGATAAACTCCTGCCGCTGGCGGATTCTGGTTGTAGGGCGTGGTCATGGTGTCTAAGCCAACGCCAGTAAAACCAATAAAAATAATTTTGTTGGTAAACGTAGTCAATGGCACCTGCCCCGTCAGCACATCGATAAATGAATAGCGAGGCGCACTTTCAACAAAGCCGTGCCAGTTTAGCCATAGAGGCCGAGTGAGATCGCCCACGGCCAAGGGAACATTCTCCTGTTTTAGGTTGTGGCGCTGTATGGCCGCAACGCTTAATGCTGGGGTGCCGTTTACTTTAGGACGATAGGTGCGGGTAATGCCATCGGCATCACCACGATTATGGATATGTCCGGTTGCGATCGCACCCTCCACCACCTCAGCATTGGGGCCAATCACCCCCCGCTGTGCATCCCATGCCGTAGCTAACACAACATCACCATGGCGAGCCATGGCCATGGACAGCTCAGCATCATCTGCACTCGGCTCAGCAAAAAGAATATCGAACGCAATCACACTCGGCTCAGCAGGCGTAATCTGGTCTAGTAGCTGAGTGTAATAGTGTCGGGGCCAAGGAAATTGACCAATGGTCGCTAAACTAGCGTCATCAATTTCAATCACCGCCACCCGGTCGTCCCAGGGTTGCTCACCCCTTATTTGAAATAGGGTGCGGTAAATACTGTGCTCTGAAGACTGCACAATCCCCACACGGGCAGCTAAGAGCATCAGCCCTGCCGCACAAAGTCCGGGTAGACATCGCCACCCAGATTTATATAGCCACTGTTTCATAAAAAGCATTTCTAGGGCTCGGCGCGGTCACCACACACCTTCCCGCCATTTCAACTATGACAATACGTTAACTGCCATGGTGTTACGCAACCAATGGACAAATCACTGAAGTTACCCTGATTACGTGTAAATAACCTGGTGGCCTTATATCCATACATTCACAGACCTGAATAAGCCGTAGACAATCGATAAAAGATGGGACAAATTGCCTAAAACAGTGCTGATAGAGACGAATATGGAAAGCGTTTATCCAGATTTAGTCGCTTTTCAAGCCACTACTCCGCATTTCTAGCAATGGCCGCAAGTTGTAACCCTGACGGATAAGTGCCATCTTCTTTAATGCGGTTGATAATCGCTTCTGAAATCGGAAAATTCAGCCGTTTAGCTAGCGCCCGCACCACATCTCCTCGATCGATGGTGCCAGCAACGGCATCTGCGGGGGATAGTACAGTAATTCGCCGCAGCTCATTTTCTTCTAGATCTGTGATCACCTTCGACAAGGGCGTTTCCTCACGTACGTGGGGCATATCTAGCAGAGGATGAGCTAACTCATCTAGAGTTCTACTCTCCCACTGACTGCGTTCGATCTGGCGCAGATCATCCAGCGATACCATGCCCCGATAACGACCATTAGAAGCGGCAAAATAGATGCTAGGCTTGCCCTCATGGAGCAGCTGATTATCCGCAAATGCCCGCAATGTCATGGTGGCATCAATCACCTTAAACTCACGCACACTGGCATCCCTAGCCTTGAGACTAGCAATCGCATCCTGTAAATCACTCACCCGGTTATAAGCTCCCGCATTGCGCACGGCAAACCAACCCAGAAGAGACAACCATAGGAATTGGAACTGTTGGGTAGCCAAATAGGCATAAATACCAATTGTGATCGCCATCCAACCCAACAGCTGGCCGACTCGAGCCGCCCAACGCACACCCTGGGCACGACTGCCGGTCATTTTCCAAACAGCCGCTTTTAAGACTTGACCACCGTCTAGGGGCAGCCCTGGAATTAGGTTAAACAGGGTCAGTACAAGATTGATGCGAGCAATGGTGCCAACAACTAAGACAGCCACCGTTTGACTCGGCAATACCTGGACAACCAACGTGAGCAGCACAAATAGGGAAAAGCTCACCAAGGGGCCTGCGATCGCAACTTGAAACGCCTGACCTGGAGTTTTTGACTCCTTATCAATCGAAGCAATCCCACCAAACAGAAACAGCGTGATTGAATTAACCTGAATCCCCTGCCGTTTCGCCACTAGGCTATGGCCCAATTCATGGAGTAGTACAGAGCCAAACAAAAGTAGAGCCATCACCAACCCCACTACCGCCGCCATAGGAAAGGGAAACCCATCACTGATGAGATCGCTGCCATAGGCAAACGTCATCAGTAGAACAATAAAGAACCAAGAGTTATCGACGAATAGGGGGATGCCGAAAATCGCGCCAATGCGCCAACCGGATTGCATAGTGATATACCTTTGATATGCCCAGATACACTAGGAACAGGATGATTAAATAGTCCTACTAAATCACATCCACATCCAGAACTGTAAGTTTTCGTCAGGTAACCCCATGGCTTCCATTAGGATGTGATGGAAATGACAAGCTACTTGAATTTCAAGAACTGACTTCATTTTAATGAGGGGGTTTACAAATGTCGTTACAGGATTTCCGAATCTTTTTGAATCATTATCTATGCGCGTTAAGATTTGCGGCCTGACCAAAACAGATCAAGCGGTTGCGATCGCAACCATGGGAGCGTCTGTCCTAGGCTTCATTTGTGTCGAACAATCCCCCCGGCACATCACGCCAGAAGCTATCTATACAATTACAAAGGCACTCCCTCCCATTGATTGCTTTGGAGTTTTCGCCAATGCACCCCTTCTCCAAATTAAGCAAACTGTAGCAACCGGTCAGCTAAGCGGCGTACAGCTCCACGGGCAAGAGTCAATAGACTATTGTCAGCAGCTCCGGTCAGCTTTACCCAGAGTAGAAATCATCAAAGCACTGCGGCTTCAAAAACTACAGGATCTAGATCGAGTAAAAGACTATGCCCCTTACGTGGATACATTTTTACTCGATGCCTATCATCCAGAACAATTGGGCGGCACCGGACACACCCTAAACTGGAAAGCGCTGCAAACATTTCACCCTGAAAAGCCATGGTTTTTAGCCGGTGGACTACGCCCCGACAATGTTGATCAGGCCCTATCGCTCCTTTCTCCCAATGGCATTGACCTTTCAAGTGGCGTAGAAAATGCTCCTGGGGATAAGGACTTGGCCAAAGTAGCTCAGCTGCTAGAGACCGTCACCAGACTCACACACACCTAGACACCCAATCGTTGACCGGCATACAACCCTAACGAAAACAGAATAGTCAGTAAAAAGTTGAGATTTTTGTAACAAAACGTCTCTGACTCTAAACCTTGGTTACAGAACATCCTGTTTTCTTTATATGGTCTGAGCGCTGGTGATAAGTTAAATCCCAGTCGTTCATGCTTGTTTTCCTGGTTGCGCTCTATGTACAACGCCCAAAAAGACTGGTTAGGTGCATTTATGATTGCTGCACTTGGTGCAGGCATCATCACATCATTTGCCGTTAGCCAGGGTCAAAATCCCTTTGTTGGTCTAGGTATCACAGCCTTTGCATCGGTTGCTGCCGTGGTAATCGACCACTTCTGCTAACTCAAGGGAGTCACAATTTCCTCGTTCCAGCGATTACTCCTGTCCAGCCAGCAGTTAATACTGCTGGCTTTTTTATGACTACTCTACGTATCTCGCTACATCATCGCGTCAACAGACCGAAGCATTAAATGCGGACGGTAGAATTCAATGGTTCAGCATTAAAGCCACCGATTAAGCCGTGCGGCCTTCAAAATAGCCAGTCTCAATATAGTGACGAGTTGCGGCTTCTAAATCAGTCCCAAACGCAGCCTGAAGATCACTGTACTTATTGAGATAGGCCACCTCATCAAATAAATCGGGAGCTCGTCCTTCGCCTATTCCCATTGTGATGTAGTGCTGTGCGGCCAGCTCAAGGTTAGAACCAAAGATAGCAATCAAATCACCATAGGACGCAATATAGTCATCGGCTTGGAATGTCACGGTACGGCCTTCGTCGTAACCAGTTTGTAGATAATGCTCACGACCAGCCGCCGGATTATCACCAAAAGCCGCAATGAGATCGTTGTAAGAAGCAATGTATGCCCTGGCATCAAAGCCTAATAAGGGATCACGGCCTTCACTAAAACCATTTTCAATATAATGGCGAGTTGCGGCTGTAAGGTCATTACCAAATGCATTTTGCAAGTCTTGGTAGGCGGCCAAATATAACTCAGGAATAAACAAATTAGCCGAACGGCCTTCGCTAAAACCTTGACTAATAAAGTGATTCGTCGCGGCTTCCAGGTCATAGCCAAAATTGCTAATCAGATCGCCATAGGAGGCTACATAGAGATCTTCTTCAAATAAGTCAATTTGCCGTCCTTCTTGAAATCCAGATGCTAGATAATGGGATTTCCCTGCTTCAAGATTATTGCCAAAAGCCGCAATCAAGTCTCCGTAGGACGCAATGTAGTCGTTATAGAGATCTTGCGTCAACGAGGTTTGCAGAGGCAGAACTGCAATTTCTCCCAGAGTAAATTGAGCATGGCCTTGATCGGTATTATCGCCAAAGAAAAGAAAATTCGGCGTTTCGTAAGGATTAGCAGAGACCGGGAGTGGGGGGTCACTCGTTGTGGGGTCAAAATTGTAGTCCCGCGTATTTCCTGAGAGAATCTCAACACCATTGGCAGATAAGGAGTAGGTGTTACCAGACACACTCAGCCAATAGGTCTGTTGAGTGCTGAAGTCTAGGGCAGTGTCGCTAGAATCTTCGGCCTCCGTAAAGTTAGTGGATTGAGCAAAGGCGCGATCGGCTCCTTCTGTTTTGAAGCCAATTTCAATTTCTTTCGAGAGGTCATTGCTGACCACGACCAGGCTAAAACCAGCGCGATTAGCTTCACTGGCTTCATTCAAAATTGCTAAGTCAAAGGCGACCGTAAACCCAGCATCCGGATCCAGCGTCGGGAAGTTCTGATTGACGGTCTGAAACGTAAGTGACCCTTCAATATCGCTAAAATCGATATTGTCAAAATCAACCGTGTAATTGGTAAAACCTGCATACCCCGTATTGGCAGTCGCACTCAGCGCTCTACCAGTAGGGACTAGAATACTACCATTACTAGCAATGTAGGCAGCAGGGTTATATCCTGCAATGCCATTAAAGACAGAGCCGTTAGAGTTAAAGGTCGTTCCGCTAGCATCAGACGTCGCCGTATCCAAAAGATTAGGAATAGGTGTAAAAATATCGGTTGCCGCAGCAGATAGGGACGATGGATAGGCAGGGGATACGGGCAACTGACCGTAGGCAAGATAGCCTAACGCCAAAATATTGGGATCTACAGTTGGGTCGTAAAGGGTCGTTACCATACGTGGATTACTCCTAATCAATAATGGGGCATGCAAAAAATGCGACTACGGTAGAATCCACCCCTTATGGATTCGTCGGTCGACACATAGTCTATGTTCCGGACAGTCTGCACACAGCTAAATCTTTAGTTTGTAAAATCATGACCGGTATTTAGAAACGTTGTTCTCAAGATTGCTCAAGAACTACTGGGCCACAGGGCAATGGAGTAGGGGTATCTCAGTCAAGACGTTTTTTTATTGCCATCATCCAAACTCTATGATGCCCTCTTTAATGGGGGGACTATTGCATCTGCGAGGGTAGTTAGGGCAATGGATATCTTTGCAAGCTTTAAATGATGGCAGCTAACCTAACTCGCAATCGACGTTGGCGTAGCCTCTCCTTTGGAGATATGCATCCGTCGATTGCTATAAAAAAGCACCATAGATTTCCAATAAAAAAGTCGGTGATGTTATCCATCACCGACCCAAGAAAATGCATTAAATCAATTCAGTTACTGAGTCTTGCAAAGGGCAACCCTAGTTCAATGCCTCTAGATAGTCACGAATGCGATTACGACGCTTGGGCTGACGCAGTTTTTGTAGCGCCTTTGACTCAATCTGACGGACACGCTCACGGGATAGCTCTAAGGTGCGACCAATTTCAGCTAAGGAGTAGGGAACTCCATCGCCTAAACCAAACCGCAGGCGAATAACTTCTTGCTCACGGGTGGTGAGATCGGCTAGCAGCTGATGTAAGTCGCGACGAAGCGCATCTCGGACAGCAAGTTCCTCAGGAGACAGCGCATCGGTCTCTAGGAGATCACCCAGTTCCGTATCTCGCTCTTTACCGACTTTGGTTTCTAGAGAAATAGACCGAGGCACCTTGAGTAGTACTTCGCGCACCTGGGGAGCCGTCATTTTGAGCTCCCGAGCGATATCTTCCACAGTAGCGGTACGGCCTTTGGTCTGGGAAATTTTACGCTGGGCTTTTTTGATCTTATTGAGTTTTTCGGTGATGTGGACTGGCAGACGAATCGTGCGGCTTTGGGTTGCGATCGCACGCGTAATGCCTTGACGAATCCACCAGTAGGCATAGGTACTAAAGCGATAGCCCTTGGTAGGGTCAAACTTCTCCACAGCCCGTTCCAGGCCAAGGGTACCTTCCTGGATCAAATCCAGTAGCTCTAGGCCACGGTTTTGATATTTCTTAGCCACCGATACAACCAAGCGCAGGTTGGCCTTGATCATATGCTCTTTAGCCCGAACGCCCTCAGTACAGGCTTCGTCTAAATCCTTAACCGACATCCCCACCAGTTCAGCCCACTGGCGTTTACCCGCCTGTAGCGTTGGTTTAAGGTCCGTCGCTTGGATATCGCATTCTTTAGCTAAACGCTCAAGAGAGGGGCGATGGCCCAACTGGGCCGTCATGCGATCTCGAGTCTCCAAGAGCAACACATAGGTAGCTAGAATTCCATCCTGGTCTTCCGCTGCCTGTTTGCGCTGTTCCAAAAGCTGCATATAACCTTGGACTAGCTGGGCTTCCGCCACCTCCTCATCTCTCTCTAAAAGACGGACACGTCCAATTTCTTGTAAATAGAGACGAACTAAATCAGTGGTGCGACGTCCAGGGACAGTCGCCAACTTATCAACGTCTAAGTTATCTACAGTGCCATCTTCATCTTTCGATAGCAGCATTTTGATATCGTTGTCGCTTGGCTCCTCCTTGACCGGAGCAGCCGTAGCAAGAGCAACAGAGCTGGGGGCTGCCAAATCAGCATCTGCAGTGGATTGAGAAGACGTTGCATCCATAACCATGGGCGATGTAACTTTAAGAACAGTCAAGGCCGTCTAGCCCTCGTAGATGTAGTGTGCCCGAGCCCAGAGAGCGGGGAACAATCCACAAAGCTAGGAGTTTGTCGAAATGCGAATCTTTTGAGCTAGACTGACGCACCCATACCTAGCGTAGGGTGACGCTGGTAAAGCCCAAGTGACTCACATCAAGGTGATGTTAGGATCTACATCACTCAGCAAACCTATTCCGAGCGACCGCATCATTAAGATTGCGTCGAAGGCCCTAATAACTAAATATCAACCACCCTTAGGCCCCCTGATCAGGATTAGTCCAGGTTTTTCAGTGGCACAGCTAAAACGGAAATGTCCTGATAAATTCAGACATAAGAACACCCAATTCTCTCTGCCAGCCTTGGGTTGAATAAACCTCTGAAGTCCCCAGGACCAGGGTCAACCCACAAAAAATATCATCAGGACTTTATCAGGCACCTCATTTCTATTACCTTTGCTTTATGTGTAGCCAGTTAGACTAGCTGCCCTCTTTTCAACATAAATTAGCTTTCGTCAATCACAGCTTTGCGATCAAGTAGTAATAAATCGCGTAGCTGATCCGTATCAAGCTCTGTTAACCATTGTTCACCGGCACCCACCACCTGCTCTGCCAGGGCTTTTTTACTTTCAATCATGTCGTTGATACGCTCTTCTAGGGTGCCGCTACAGACAAATTTGTGCACCTGTACGTTGCGAGTCTGACCGATACGAAACGCTCGGTCAGTGGCTTGATTTTCGACGGCTGGGTTCCACCAACGGTCAAAATGAAAAACATGGTTGGCGCGAGTAAGGTTAAGCCCCACCCCCCCGGCTTTGAGAGAAAGAATAAAGAGCTTGGGCCCATTGGGATCTTGCTGAAAGCGATCCACCATGGCTTCACGGGCAGGCTGAGACGTACTGCCATAGAGGAACATGGCATCTTCTCCAAGGTGCTCTTTCAGATGAGCTTGTAACAAATTTCCCCATTCAGCAAACTGGGTAAAGATAAGTGCCCGATCACCTTCTGAAATCACCTCTTCAAGCATTTCATTTAGACGCTGCAGCTTTGCAGACCGTCGCTGCTTACCTAACGATGCCTGCTTGAGGTATTGGGCTGGATGGTTACAAATTTGCTTGAGTTTAACTAACAGCCCTAAAATCATCCCTCGCCGTTTAACACCCTCCGCCTCGTCAATATTGGCTAGGGCCTCATCTACTGTTTTTTGATACAGGCGTGCCTGCTCGGCAGAAAGTCCGCAGAAAACCGTCATTTCTTGCTTATCAGGCAGATCCTGAATAATGCTGCGATCAGTCTTGAGTCGTCTGAGAATAAAGGGCTGCACGAGTCCCCGCAAGGTACGTAGCGAATCGGTATCGCCATAGCGTTCAATCGGAGTAGCAAAACGTCGCTGAAAGAAGTTTTTAGGGCCAAGATAGTTGGGATTCAAAAAATCCATAATGGACCATAGTTCAGCTAACCGATTCTCTACGGGGGTACCGGTCAGAGCAATGCGAAAGTCACTTTCTAATTCCCGCACTGCCTTCGACTGCTTAGCATCTGAATTTTTAATATTTTGAGCTTCATCTAACACTAGCCCTTGCCACTCTATCCGCTTCAATTCTTTAAGATCGCGATACACCAGGGTATAGCTGGTGATCACAAGATTTGTCCCCTGGGCTTGTTTGGCAAACGTTGAGCCCTTAGGGCGTTTATCGCCGTGGTAAATCAGCGTTGTTAGCTCTGGACCAAATTTGTTGACTTCTCGCCGCCAGTTACTTAATACCGACGTGGGACAAACGAGTAACACTGGTTTCGTTAGAACACTCTCTTGTTTGAGATTGAGCAAAAACGCAATTAGCTGAATGGTTTTACCCAAACCCATATCATCGGCCAAACAGGCTCCCAGACCCCATTGCTCTAGAAATGATAGCCAGGAAACACCTCGAGCCTGATAGGGACGAAGCTTGCCTTCAAAGCCATCGGGCTCCTGCATCTCTTCGAGAGTTTGGTTACCGGTGGTTAGGGTGGTGATGAGCTCATCTAACTTCCCCGAAGCTTCAAAAGCGACCACAGGCAGCTTGTCAATCAGCTGCCCATCACCGCTGCTAATGCGTAAGACGTCTTCAACAGAAAGCTTATTTTGCGTTTGACGACTGGTAAAAAATGACTGAGCAGCTTTTACATCCTGAGGACGCAGCTCAACCCACTGACCATTGACTTCTACCAGCGGTGTTTGCTGAGAAATTAGCTGTTCAAATTCACGTTGACTAACATTTTGACCACCGATGGATAGCTCCCACTCAAAGTTGAGCAGGCTCTGTAAGCCTAAGCGCTGCTGCTTGCGCGATGGAGCCAGCGCCTTGACGCTCAAACCTAAACGGCTGGCACTTGCCTTGGTGGGGTCCACCAAATTCTCAGGCAACGTCACACCAAAGCCATTGTCCTGCAGCCGACTGGTGGTAGCTTTAATAAATTCAAAGGCTTGAATCGGATCGAGCGGACATACACTGGGACTCGGCTCACCGAGTGTGTGCCTGATCGGTTCACAAAGGCGGGCTGCCCGCCCTAAACCTGCCAGTAACTTTTCTTGAGGGGCGTCTACAGTGCGCCCGCGATAATCTAACTGGTCGACAGGATGTCGCCAAATCGTCTGGGCATCAAGACAGAAGTTTTCATCGTCAGATGACTCTAAACCATAGTGTAATGACCAATTGAGGTCACCACTGGGGGGAGGAACCAGACGAAACCCCACGCGTAATGAATCTAGCGCGTCGGTCGTCAGATTTTGTAACGGCGCAGTCCAGGTGTGAAGCGCTTCATTTAGACGCACTAGTCCCGCCGGAGTTGACTCAAACCGCTTTTTCTTATCTTGGGTTAGGGCCCCTACCCACTCACGCAGAGGTAAGTCTTTACTGAGGGGAGCCGTTACGGGCAAAGGCTGGGTTTGGGCCAAGTCACGTACCTTGGCGGCCACTAAGCTGGCGACAAAATCTTGCAGTAGCGGCGATGCGACCTCAGGAAACCCAATGGCCAAGGGAGGAGGCGCGACCGTCTTAGATTTAGCAGTTTTAGAACCAGCGGTTTTGGATTTGGTCGTTTTTGTCGTGGACGATTTCCGTGTCTGGGTTTTGAGGGATTGATACAGCCGACAGACGAGCGGCATCTGGTCAGAGAATTGACGCAGTCGGGCTTGATCGACAGCACTGTTGAGTAAAAGATGCCAGGTTGCGATCGCACCACTGCCATCAGCACTCACCGTTGGCACAAACTTACCGCGCGCCATCAAATCCAAGCTCCAGCGCGCCATGTGAGACCAATAACGAAGATCGCTACCAACTACACTGGCATCTGCACCCAACGGCAACCCCGTTAGCAGTTTCAATGCCATGGATGTGGGCAACATGACGCCAAAGACTCGCCAAGGGTAAAGCACAGTGTCAGCGGTCTGAGACTGCCCAGAAAGCTGTGGATAAATCCGTCCCTTTTCCATGACCGTTGGCAGCGCCAAAACATGATCACGCCAACGAGACTGAAGTCGCTCCAACAGCAGACTTAAATCCAACTGAGCGTCAGACTTTGGAAGTAACTTGAACTCATCCGCACTCAAACAATACGGATGATCCATAGTCTCCCAACCATCAGTCAATGTCTCCTCAAGCCTACGCCACGTTTCAGCCCAGACAAAAAACCGTTGCTGCGTTGGCAGCCAACTTCCATGGAGAATCGCCATAATCAATGCTGCCTTCAGTATCCGTCCAACATCAAAATGAAAAGGTTTTAGAGCCCATAGCTAAGAGTAGTGTCTCACCTACATCTCATATTTTTCATAGGCTGCAACAATCCTCTGCACTAGGGGGTGGCGGACAACATCAGCTTTACTCAACTCAGAAAATGCAATGCCGTCCACTCCCTTGAGCACTTTCACAGCCATCGATAAGCCCGACTGCCGCTGATCAATCAAATCCGTTTGCGTAATATCACCAGTCACGACCATTCGTGATTTATTACCCAATCGTGTTAACACCATTTTCATTTGAGCTGGCGTCGTATTTTGGGCTTCATCCAAAATCACAAATGCATTATTCAGCGTCCGACCACGCATATAAGCTAACGGAGCTACTTCAATAATTCCACGTTCCATCAGCCCAGGAATACGCTCTGGATCAATTAACTCATGCAGCGCATCATACAGAGGACGCAGATAGGGATCTACCTTCTGCTGCAGATCACCTGGTAAAAACCCTAGTCGCTCACCAGCTTCAACAGCAGGCCGCGTCAAAATCAATCGCTCATACTGCTGTTCAAGAATCGCCTGCACAGCCACCATAGCCGCCAAAAACGTTTTACCCGTACCCGCCGGTCCAGTACAAAAGATCAGGTCGCTAGTGCGCAAAGCGCTGACATACTTACGCTGACGAAACGTTTTTGCTCGAATAGTCTCACCACGACGAGTCCGTGCAATAACATCCCCGTGGAGCGCACCCAGATCATCTTCTCGGTGAGTGTCCAGAGCATGTATTGCAGTCATCACATCAGCGACAGAAACAAGCTGCCCCTGAGACCAGATAGACTTTAGCGACGTTACCAAACGCTTAGAGCGCTCCACCTGGCTAGATGTCCCTGATATCAGAAGCGTCATCCCGCGCATGACCAGCCTAGCTCCCGTCTGTTGAGACAGACGCTTGATGGCATCTTCCTGATAACCAGCCATCGCCATCGCTTGCTCGGCCGTATCAAACTCAAATGTGAAGGCACCTTCCATACAATGGCCTAATCCTGCCACTACAGATATTGCCGTTGCTGATTTAGAGGATGAACCAATCGGCGAGATATGCCATAAGACAGTATGTCACCGATAAAATCATACCGAGGGTCAGCAACGCCTAGATATTTAAGGAGCTGAGCATCCATAACACACATCGCTATTGCTCAAACTAAGTCAGGGGCTAAGTATCTTAAACATTACGTCTAGGGGCCTTCGGCTTTGGGCGACTACCACCATCACGACGAGGTCGTCCGCGACCACCACGAGCGCGTGGGCGATCGCCACCGTCACCCACATCCTGAGAGGATTCGCCGTAAACATCAAGATGCACTGAACAATCGTGCAGAGCACCCGTTGCTTTCAATACCTGACGGATTGCCTGAATATTTCGACCACCGCGGCCAAAAACTCGCCCCTTATCTTCACCGTCAAAAGCAACCCGAACCCACAGTCGCTGGCCATCAGCCAGGGGCTCAAAATCTAATCTCAACGCATCAGGAGACTCCAAAAAAGGAGTCACCAAAAATCGAACTAAGGCTTCAAAGTCAGGCACATGCGTCACCTCATAACGTTCAACAGCAAGCTAACGTCCATCATCAGACAGAGTAAAAACGCCAATCAAGAAACATCTACGCTAAAGCTCATGAAGCTGTCGATGAATAGAGATTCAGATGGCAGCTAGACTCAATCGCCATGACGGCGAACACTAAGCTTTCAGCTGTTCGTACACATTAGCCTTTTGCAAAATATGCTGCACGGTTTTTGTCGGTTGTGCCCCTTCCTTAAGACGCTTCAGAATAGCCGGCACCTCCAGACGGGTTTCATCAGTCCGAGGATTATAAAATCCTAGCTCTTCTAACGGGCGACCATCACGGCGATCTCGGCTATTCATAGCCACAATCCGATAGCTCACCTCACGCTTTTTGCCGTAACGCTTCAGTCGCAGTTTGATCATAATTGTGTTGAAACGGTCTGCTTGTTCGAAAGTTTTCGTGTTGCATTGCTTGGCTAACTACCAGGGTATGTCGAGGGCTATGTACCCACAAAAACCACCAGCAACCAAGTCAGGTGCTCTAGAGCATTTAATTCTATCACCCATGAAGACGATCGACACCGCAGCCAGATAAGACCGCAGTGGGATCACCCTCAAGACAAATTGCTCAGATTTAAATGATGGAGGTTTAAGTATGCCAGGGGGGCTACTTAATCTTCATGGTCATCAAATGGATCAGCGAGCTGCTTAGACGGAGGACCAAATGCGGTGTATACCGCAAGTCCAGTAAAGGTAACGACGATAGCGCCCACTGAAATGATAAGAACTGTTGCAGAATCCATAGGATCGTTTAAGCCGTAGAGGATGTAAAATCTATGATATTACAGATTATAAAGTGACCTTAAGGTACATACACCCATGGCACAGCAAACTCGGTTGGGAAACCTGCTTAAACCTCTAAACTCTGAATACGGTAAAGTCGCTCCTGGTTGGGGCACCACTCCTTTGATGGGAGTATTTATGGCGCTTTTCCTTGTCTTTCTACTCATCATTCTGCAGCTTTATAACAACTCCATTCAAATTCAAGGGGTTGATGTTGATTGGCGTAGCCTGAGCTTCTAGATCAGCTCTAATCAACATATGGGTTGCCTGTAATGAGAATTGCAAAGGGAACGTGTTAGAAACTCGATAGGTGGTTAAGGGGATGGGCTAGCTAGTTCGTCCCCTTTTCCCGGTCGGGTTACTATTGCTCAAGCTTTTATTACAACCAGCACCGGTCTGGTTCATTAGTCAACGTCAGCGGGGGATTTACCTGTAATGAATGTTTTTGGCATTGGACTGCCAGAGATGGCTTTAATCATGATGGTGGCTTTGCTGGTATTTGGCCCCAAAAAGTTACCGGAAATTGGTCGTAGCCTAGGCAAAGCTATCAAAGGGTTTCAAGATGCTTCGAAGGAATTTGAAGACGAGTTCAAAAAGGAAGCCGCTCGCATCGAAAAAACCGTTGCAGAACCGATGAAAGCGACATTGGAGACACCGGAACCCAAGGCTCTCAAACCAGATCCTGACACTGCTGAGGAGTCCCCAGCAGTTCCCGATACAGACAGCGTTAGCCCTGAGGGAACCGCTTAGGCAGTACTAGGGAGGATGCAGCAATAGGAATGATGACCACAGCGGCTGATTCTCCACAGGCGCCAAAGCTACTAGTTGGTCTGGGTAATCCGGGTCAGAAGTATGAGCGTACGCGTCACAACGTTGGATTTGAAATTATTGATGACCTAGCCAAAGCCTGGTCCATCAAGCTTTCAGACAATAAACGGTTTCAAGGTCTGTTTGGCGAAACCCGAGGGCCGTCTGGCGATCGTTTAATTTTACTTAAACCCTCTACATTCATGAATCGCTCTGGGCAGTCCGTTCGCTCTGTACTGGACTGGTATAAGCTATCGCCCAGCGATGTGATGGTAATTTATGACGACATGGATTTGCCCATAGGCAGACTGCGACTGCGACTGTCTGGTTCAGCAGGCGGCCATAATGGAATGAAATCAATTATTTCGCATTTGGGAACCCAAGATTTTCCACGTCTGAGGCTAGGCATAAGCCGAGCCAGTAACGCAGAAACCCAGCAGACCGATCGCACTGTTGTAGGTCACGTGTTGGGTAAGTTTTCGCCAGACGAGCGCAAAGTGGTGGATGCAGCCATTCATCTTGCCGGTGAAGCAATTGAGTTTAGCTTACGTAAAAGCATTGAGAGGGCCATGAGTCTCTACAATGGGCGAGAAGCTGAAGTTTAGATGCGAGCAGTCTTAAAACTCCTCTATTCTGACAATTGATACCGATGGAATTAGGGCGTGTCGTTGTGACGAGTCGTGGCTAAGGTAAAACAGAAGCAGGCAGTTCCCAAGGTAATCGTTATTCTCAACGGCAAGGGAGGCGTAGGCAAAACAACCACTGCCGTCAATTTAGCTGCAATTTTTGCAGAAGACAAACGCGTCTTACTGATTGATAGCGATCGCCAACGCTCTGCAACTTGGTGGATTGAACGGGTACACCAAGCCTTTGATTTTTCCCATGAAACTGATGCTGAAATGCTGGGGCAACTAAAGGCCCTCGATAACTATGAGCTGATTGTAGTTGATACCCCTCCAGCGCTAAACTCTAAAGCCTTAGCTGCTGTCTTACCGGTAGCCGACTACCTACTTCTACCCACGCCACCAGCCCCCATGGATGTGACGGCTCTCATTAGTACGGTCAAAACCGTTGCCCAACCCTCAGGGGTTTTTCATCGGGTATTGCTGACAAAGGTCGATTCCCGTAGTTTAAAGGAAGCGCAAGAAGCTCAAACGATGCTGGAGAAGCTGGATATTTCCGCTTTTCAAACTTACATCAGAAATTATAAGGCCCACGAGCGAGCTGCCATGGAAGGTTGCGCTATCAGTCAATGGAAGGGAGCCAACGCTCAAGAAGCACAGGCCGACTACTATAAAGTTGCTGCTGAAGTCCTAAGGGACTGGAAAAGATTATGACTAAGAAACGCATCGCTGACCTGCTCAAAGAAGAAGTTGAGAAAACCACCGAACCCGATCAGACGTCAGCAAAAAGTGCCTCACAGCAGCCCCAGGCAGATACTGAAGCAGCGAGCACTAGTAGCAAAGAGCCGACGGCTACCAGTGCAAACCGAACTAGAAAGCGGACAACGACCAGTAAGTCTGGTTCAACTACAGCTGCTAAAAAATCGTCTACAGCCACTAGCAGCACCGCTGGCCTTGAAAAACAGGTAGCCGAATTAGAAACCGCCCTCAAGCAAGCCAAAGAGCAAATTGCAGCTCTACAGAAAGACATAGAAACCCATCAAACACGGGTTTTTGAACTCAAGGATGAGTTAACGGCATCTAACAAGGCCACGACTGACAAAGCTGAAGAGCTGACAAAAATCACCCAAGAACTCGAGACCGCCAAGGAAACAATCCGTAAAATAACCGCCGCCCAGGAAGAAGATAAGGCACCAAAAGACGAAACACCACAGAAAGTTATTCACGGTGCGGACCTAGCCACTAATCGCAACACCTTGAGCCTACGTAGTCGTCCTAGCAGCTACAAAGCTATTCCCGAATATGCAATCCAGCGCGGAGAGCAAAATAGTATGCTCTCTGATGATGATATTGGCTGGGTTGATTAGAAAAATCCACTCAACCCATAAATTCTCATAGCGTTTCTTTACAGTTGACTAATCAGTTGATTTAACAGGCGCTGCATCTACTACCCTGACAGACATTATGTAAGGGTATGGTTATGGATGTGAGAGCCGCTGTTGCTCATCAAGCTGGTCAGCCTCTAACGATAGAAACACTAACCTTGGATGGACCGAGGGCAGGTGAGGTTCTGGTGGAAATAAAGGCCACAGGTGTGTGCCACACAGATGCCTATACCCTCTCAGGGAAAGATCCAGAAGGGTTATTTCCAGCTATCTTGGGCCACGAAGGTGCCGGCATCGTTGTGGACGTTGGTGCCGACGTCAAAAGCCTCAAGCCTGGCGATCATGTCATTCCTTTATATGTACCCGAATGTCGTGCCTGTGAATATTGCCTAAGCGGAAAAACCAACCTCTGCCAGTCTATTCGCAGTACCCAGGGCCGTGGATTGATGCCTGATGGCACTAGTCGCTTTCATTTAGATAATGAGCCGATTTATCACTACATGGGTACGTCGACATTTGCCAACTACACCGTTGTACCTGAGATTGCCCTAGCAAAAATTCGAGAGGACGCTCCCTTTGACAAGGTTTGCTATGTCGGTTGTGGTGTCACTACCGGCATCGGCGCTGTAATCAATACAGCTAAGGTAGAACCTGGGGCCAATGTCATTGTGTTTGGACTGGGAGGCATTGGTTTAAATGTGATCCAGGGCTGCCGCTTAGTGGGAGCGAACATGATTGTGGGGGTGGACCTTAATCCTGGCAAAAAAGCCCTGGCAGAAAAATTTGGCATGACTCACTTTGTAAACCCTAAAGAGGTAGACGGGGATCTCGTCGCTTATTTAGTGGAATTAACGAAAGGCGGGGCGGATTATTCGTTTGAGTGCATTGGGAATGTGCAAGTGATGCGCCAAGCATTAGAGTGCTGCCACAAGGGCTGGGGCGAAAGCATCATCATTGGCGTGGCAGCGTCAGGTCAAGAAATTTCCACCCGGCCCTTTCAATTAGTCACGGGGCGGGTTTGGAAAGGCACGGCGTTTGGTGGTGCCAAGGGTCGTACCGATGTGCCCAAAATTGTCGATTGGTATATGGATGGGAAGATCAATATTGACGATTTGATCACGCACACGTTTCCACTAGAAAACATCAACGAAGCCTTTGATGTTATGCATGAGGGCAAATCAATTCGTAGTGTTGTCACCTTTGACTGATAGTGTTGGACTCATCGCATGGGACTAATCGTTTTGCATGTGCAGAAGTTTGCGAGAGCCAACCAGGCCTATCATGAGCAAACCAACGCTAACAGAGGGTTCAGGTAGCTGTGGGGGCTCCTCGGACGTAAGATCATCCCACTGGAGGCCAGCAATGGCACCACTGACGCCACTGTACTGAAACTTGATTTTCTGTAGTTCAGTTTCATCCAGTTCAAACTCAAACATGGAGTTATCGTCACGTTGATTACCCACTTGGGTAATGGTGACATTAATATCTTTGCCCAGTGCATTTGTATAGGCGTGGGTCAACGACTCGCCCTGACTTGTTGTGTGGTCTGGGTTGGTGTAGGTATTGGCAAAACGCCTAATTAGGTCATCCACGTTGATATCTAAAACCTTACTATTGTTGGCATCCCGGCCAATGACACGCACCTGAGTACCGGGAGCGTCACCAAAGTTATCGTCAATATCGAGCAGCGAAAACTTTTGAAAACCAACTGCTTGGTCAAATTTAAACCAAACATGACCACCTTTTGCTTCGTCATCAGGCGTGCCTAGGTTGTATTGAGCAGCATTAAAGGGATTGCTGTTATCGATAACCCCTTGGTATTCCTGAATGATTAATACATTGCCTTGATCGGGCGTGCCCCACGGTAAACCGGTTAGCAAATCATCATCTGCACCGGCTTGGCGGGTGTCGTAGAGCAGCAGAGGGGCTCGATTGTCGTAGTCCTTAGTTTTATAGTTCTTGCCTGTAATTCGCAGCCCCCAGTCTGCCCACTCATTATCGATTTGAGTACCACCGCTGAGGGATTGACCTTGGGCATTTTGCTCAAAATCTAGCACGCGGACTTCTGCTTGGGCAGGAGCACCCATGATTCCAAATGAAAGAAGTGTTGTGGTTGCAACTTGCCAGGTGAATGATGATGCGATCGCACCCCCAAAACGTAAAGTAGTTTCAGCCATAGAAAACAAGAAGTATAAAATCATACCTCTCATTGATATCCTTACTGACTCACCAACTACCTCAGTAGCGTTTCGATCTTCTCTGCCACTTTACATTCAGGCAATTAAACAAAGACTTAATGCTCTACTTACATAGAGCAACAACAGATACATATAAAAAGGAATTTCAGTACCGTGTAAATACTGAGTACCTAAGCACCGATACCAGACACTAACTGCAATCAACACAGGCAGGTGGGGTGATTAGCGTGAATATACTGAATGCGCTAAACCTGCCCACCCGAAAATGTATTGCATTGTTCAATATTGCCAGTCGCTAACCCTTGCCTGAACCAGCGCACACGCTGGGCAGAACTACCGTGGGTGAATGATTCGGGCACAACAAAGCCACGGGACTGTTCCTGCAAGCGATCATCTCCAATTTGGCTAGCCGCATTTAGCGCTTCTTCAATGTCTCCGCTTTCGAGTATGTCGCGAGCCTTATCGGCACGGTTGGCCCAGACCCCGGCAAAACAATCAGCTTGAAGTTCTAAACGGACCGAGAGCTGGTTGGCCTCGGCTTTACTCGCGCGACTTTGAAGCTGTCGCACCTGATTAGAGATACCCAGTATATTTTGCACATGATGACCGACTTCATGGGCAACCACATAGGCTTGGGCAAAATCACCGGGGGCCTGGTGACGACTTTTAAGATCGTTATAAAAACTAAGATCGATGTAAACCTTTTGATCGGCGGGACAGTAAAAGGGGCCCATGGCAGATTGGGCGGCGCCACAGCCAGACTGCACAGAACCAGAGAATAATACTAAGGCAGGTTCCTGATAAGGCTGACCAATTTCCTCTTGAAAAATCTGATTCCACGTATCCTCAGTATCGGCCAGTACAATCGAGGTAAATTCAGCCAACTCATCTTCCGCAGGTGACGTCTGTTGTGAGGACGTCTGAGATTGGGACGGTGACTGAGCTACCTGGTCTAAAACAATGCTTGGATCTCCCCCTAGCATTGTCACCACCAACGCCAATACCAACGCGCCTAAACCACCACCACCGACCACAAGAGAACTCGTACCGCCACGGCGATCTTCAATATTGCTACTACGACGCCCCGTTTTTTTCATGGCTGCCCTTTAGATGTGTGGTGACAGATGAGAGATAGATTGTTTGCACGCAAGCACTCAGTACTTGTACGGAATGTATCACTGATATCCATAGCTACAAGTCAAACCAAGGAATCTCTTAGTAATCGGCACAGATGCCGTTGCTGATTTGGGATATGAACCGATCTGAGAGACATGCGATGTACCGATGTTTGCCAGATAAATTCATACCGGGGATCAGCGCCGCCGCACAGATTAGTCTTGCTCAGCAACCTTTTTGGTGAGTTCAGCGATGTATCGATCAATGCGGTGATCTTGTAAGCTGCCAGAAATAATTCGCCAGCTGAAAATGGAATTGAATCGGATTCGGGTATCTACATGGCGGTATTGCTGCCAACGACGGGGCAAACCACTGACAACATCATTGCCATTTACAAATCGCCAGGTATCGGGCACACGGCGATTATAGGATTCCGCAAATGCTTTGTTCCCAACACGGGGGGAACCAAACGCATAGACCTTAACTGAAATTTTGGGCGCGAAGTTGTATTGCAAATCCACAGCGCACAATTTGGCCAAGGCCCCACCCAGACTGTGGCCAGTGATCACCCAGCGAGTCATGGTACTTTTACCAACAATGGAGTGGATCTCAGACCGTGCGGCCAGATAGGCTTTGGTAAAGCCTGAGTGCATTTTTACGCCAGAACTAGAGGTGCCATAGACGTCGGGATAGTCCAGTTGTTTGTCGTCTAGTACAGCATCTGTAACCGCAGACCATCTGGAAAAGTCTAAATTGGTGAGCCAGTCACGATCAGCATCGCTGCCCCGAAAAATCACATAGCCACACTGGGTCTCAGGATCTTGTAGTAGGGCAACTTGGGTATCCGTACGCTTGATATCAAATAATTTTGGGACAAGGCTAGGGCGCATACTAAAGCGCAACTCATCGTTGAACGTCCGATAGACTTCATTGGACAGATGGGCACAGCGCAATGCAAGTTGATAGTCTATTTGATCAGTCATAGTACTTAAGTCTGTTGCAAACCCTCTTGGGTCAGTGTGCCGTAGAGTCTGGGCATCTTTGCCACTCAGTGATAAAAATTTAAGCGTTAAAACATAGAAAAGCTGAGTTTCCAGGCTTTTAGGTGATCATGCCTAGAACCTTCAAGGATGCGATCGCAGATTCCAGGTGCTCTCCGTTTATTGCAGCAGGACAGCTGCGATGGAGCAAAATTGCGGGTATGACGGCGTCATTGATTTAGAAGATGAACCGCTCGGTTAAAGCTGCAATAGGACCGCATCTTGAAAATACAATCCTCTCGGCAATCAGCAACGCCTTTATGACAATAGTCCTGCAGCATAGTCTGTTTTCAGCTGCTCAATCTGGAGATATACCTTTTCGTGCAGAGCTTCACTCTTAGAATCAGAACTGAGCAGGGGCTGAGCATTTTTAAGAGTTGATTTAAACTGCCTACAAATCAACTGGTAGTCAATATATTTAGGCAATTTAGGAAAAATTTGTTTGCTAATGCCTTTATATAAACGCTTAATCCGACGGGGCTCATACGCTATGCCCAGGCCGTCCATCCAATCACGCCATTTAAATTCGAGAATTTTCTCGTTGGTTACCATCGGCACCCACGGAACGCGAAAAGCATCAGCAATAATTGCACCGTGCATCGCCTCTGTAAATAAGACATCTGTGGCACTAATGTCATCGAGGACTTGATCAACTGAATTGCCCGGATCAATGTAGTTAACACCACAGTCAGCGCATATTTGCTGCCATCCCTCCCGATTCATCTCCGACTCCAGATGGTGTGGCATGTAGGACGTTTTATATCGCTTTTTTGTATCAGCCTTTTGATACAAACTTTTCACTAAAATTGCTGGATCGGTAATCGCTTTTTCGTCAGAAATTCCGAGTAGTTTGCTCGTTAATCGGCCACGAACAAAATAAATTTTGAAGCGATCATTTTGGACATTTACCTTGCCATAGCCTGCACCGGAGCCAAAAATTATTTTTGTTGGCTCTGGCGGGAGAAAGTCATTGAGTAATGTGCCAATACCGACAAATAGCTTAGAGTCGCTTTGCCCTTCAAACAGTTCGGGTATCACACGATGCCAAATCCATGGGTTCAGATCATCACCAAAGTTCCCTAACTTAAATCCATTTTCTTGGGCGTTGTAGTAGTACAACTTCATGGAGACGAGGTCCTGTTAGCCAATGTCTCTCAGGCATAGCACAAAGTGACTGACGAATTTATGGAGATAGCAAATTCACAGCGACATGCCCAGCAGAGCCTTTAGGCGCTAACGAGCGGTGCTGTTTTTGCTTTAAAGTCAGCAGCTTTGAGGGCAGATACGGCCTCATCAGGATCTTTCACTCGGAACTGGGCACCAAGACGCACCACCTGACGATGTCCGTCATAGCTGATCATAGCGACGACAGGCACTTTAGCTTCTCGCTTATCTTCGCCTTGCTGATCTTGAATCACGTTGCGCAGGCGGTTTTGCTGAACGATATCTCCGGCAATGGATGGTGGCAGCTCAACGGTCACTAATCGCACATCTTCAATCGGTTCAGCATCGTCAACAATAAACTGCACCTGATCGTCACGCCGGTCAGCCTTGCCCCAGACCATCAATCTGGCATCGGCCTTAATGTGCATACCGATCCGGGCATAGGAGCGGGGAAAGACGACGGCTTCCGCCTGACCGCTAAGGTCTTCGATCTGCAAGATAGCCATGCTGTCGCCCTTTTTGGTGGTGATGGGCTTCATAGCGCTGATCATGACGATGGCGCTGAGGGTAATCTTTTCGGGCTGCTCACCTAGTTCTGCCAGGCTAATGGGGGCCAAAATCCGGGCAGGACGCTGAACTGACTTAAGGGGATGGTCTGAAATATAGAAGCCGAGCAGCTCTTTTTCTAGCCGCAGCCGTTCTTGAGGATCGTATTCCTCCATGGGGGGAGCTTTAGGAGCAGCCTCGTAAGCACCAGAATTATTGCTACCGCTATCGCTGGGAGCTGCGGCTGCATCTCCCCCACCTAGCATCATGTCAAAGATATTACCCTGGCCGATTTCGCGGTCCTTAGCGCGGGATTGAGCCCAGTCAACAACGAATTCTAAATCGGCATTGAGCTGACGGCGGTTATTGTTAAGGCTGTCTAGGGCTCCGGAGTGAACCAAGGCCTCTAGGGCACGGCGGTTAACGGCACGCAGATCGATGCGATCGCAAAGCTCAGGCAGCGACGTAAACGGCCCATCCTCTTCACGACTCTGGATCAGCGTCTCAATTGCCCCCAGACCTACATTACGCACCGCCGACAACCCAAACAGAATGCAATCATCTTCCGGCGTAAAGTCCACACCCGAACGGTTTACATCCGGTGGCAGCACTTCGATACCCATACTGACGCAGTTCGCAATATGCATCTGCACCTTATCTTGATCACCACTGATCGCCGTCAGCAGTGCCGCCATATATTCCACCGGATAGTTAGCCTTCAGGTACGCCGTCTGGTAGGTGACATAGCCATAGGCCATAGAGTGGCTTTTGTTAAAACAGTACTGGGCAAAGTTAACCATCTGATCCCAGAGGGCTTCGACCGTCTTTTGAGGTACACCATTAGCCACCGAGCCCTCAATAAACTTGCCCCGGTGCATATCCATGGCCGACTGCTTTTTCTTACCCATGGCACGGCGTAGCAGGTCTGCTTCCCCCAAGGAGTAACCTGCCATATCCTGGGCAATTTTCATGATCTGCTCCTGGAAGATCATGATGCCGTAGGTCTCTTCTAGAATCGGCTGGATTAGTTCGTGGGGGTAGTCGATTTGCTCACGACCGTGTTTACGATTAATAAACTTGGGAATCAATCCGGCATCTAACGGACCAGGCCGATATAACGCCAGTACCGACGAAATATCATCCAGACCGTCGGGTTTCAGATCGCGCACAATCTGACGCATCCCCGAAGATTCCAGCTGGAATACCCCGCCCAACTCACCACGACTCAGCAGCTTATAAGTTTCTGGATCGTTGTAAGCCACCTTATCCATATCGATGGTTTCACCACGGGTCTGCTCCACATAATCCACCGCTTTTTGGATCATGGTGAGGTTACGCAGCCCCAAAAAGTCCATCTTCAGTAGACCGACCGCTTCTACGTCTTCCATGTAGTACTGGGTGATAACAGCACCGTCATTGTTCCGCTGCAGCGGAACCAGTTCGTCCAGGGGCTTCGCCGAAATCACCACCCCTGCCGCATGCATACCAAAGGTTTTGTTGGTACCTTCGATGGTGATAGCCATATCCAACCAGCGACGATAGGTCACCGCTGTTCCAGGGACGAGATCTCCACTTTCATATTTTTCCTGAAACGCCTTCTCAGGGGTCTTTTCAGAATCAATCATCACCTTAAGTTTGGCGGGCTTACCCCGAGCCACCGGGATCATCTTCGCCATTTTGTCAGATTCACCGTAGGGAATATCCAACACCCGGGCCACATCCTTAAGCACCGCTTTGGAGGTCATACGGTTAAAGGTAATAATTTGGGCCACATGGTCTTTACCGTACTTTTCGGTGACATATTCAATCACCTTTTCCCGTTTTTCGATGCAGAAATCCGTATCCACATCAGGCATAGAATTACGCTCTGGGTTCAAGAAGCGCTCGAATAGCAAACCATGGTGCACCGGGTCAATATTGGTAATACCCATGCAGTAGGCCACCAGGGAACCTGCCGCCGACCCCCGACCCGGCCCCACCGGAATCTTGGTATCGCGGGCAAATTTGATATAGTCCCACACCACCAAAAAGTAGGTGGCAAATCCCATCTGGTGCATCATCTGGATTTCGTACTCCAGACGGTCCTTATACTCTTGGGAAGCGTCATCATAGGAATCTAGCTCCAGCCTTTCAAGTAGGCCATCACGGGAAACCTTGGCCATGTAAGTTTCGCCCGTATGGCCCTCAGGCACCGGAAAATTGGGAATTTGGGGGTTGCCCAAAATGTCGTACTCTTCAATTTTTTCTGCGACTTCCAGCGTCGTCACAACGGCTTCGTCAATGACATCTTGGGTCAAGTGGTCGCGGAAAAGGCGACGCATTTCTTCGGCGGATTTAAGGTACTCGGTACCGCTATAGCGTAGGCGTTTGTCTTCGGTGACGAGTTTGCCGGTTTGGATGCATAACAGGGCGTCGTGGGCTTCGACATCCACACAGGAAATAAAGTGGGAGTCGTTGGTGGCAATGATCTTGATATCCAGCTCGCGGGCGATGCGAACGATTTCCACGTTGACAATGCGGTCCTCGGGCGAGCCGTGGTCTTGGATTTCTAGGTAATAGTCTTCGCCGAAGAGGTCCTTGTACCACTTGGCCACGCGGTAGGCGACATCGAGGCGATTTTGCATAATGGCCTGGGGCACTTCGCCACCGAGGCAGGCACTGGTGACGATCAGCCCTTCGTGATATTCCTCTAGCAGGTCTTTATTAATGCAGGGGCGGGAAAAAATACCGCGCCCTTGGACACCGTCTAAGTGGGACTTGGTGGTGAGTTTCACCAGGTTTTTGTAGCCCTGGGTGTTTTTGGCGAGAATGACCTGGTGATAGCGGGGGCGTTTTTCTTGCTTGGTAATGTCCCCATTGATCAGGTACATCTCGTTGCCGATGATGGGCTTGATCCCAACTTTGTTGCAGGTTTTGATTAGCTCAATGGCCCCGTACATAACACCGTGATCGGTGAGGGCAATGGCGGGCATACCCATTTCGACAGCTTTTTCGGCTAGCGGCGTTAGCTGACTGGCTCCGTCGAGCAAGCTGTAATCGCTGTGGATATGGAGACCTACAAAGGACATAATAAGCGCCCGCTTTTAGTACAAGTATACTCAAAAAACCATGTGACCTGAAGCGTTGGGTTAGCCACTAGCTGTAGAGTCTGGATTATAAGATTAGCCGATTTATAGCGCTACATCTAGTTAATTTAAC
>ERZ1740065.44-NODE-44-length-53538-cov-6.858011_pt1 | contig 53538 bp, 47 predicted proteins | sample MGYA00581738_ERZ1740065 | MGnify/ENA primary metagenome ERZ1740065 (study PRJEB43018, sample SAMN04849749) | marine metagenome | isolation source: floating plastic debris | place: Pacific Ocean | collected 2008-09-01 | study: EMG produced TPA metagenomics assembly...
CCAAGCGGGCCTCTACGATCACGAGACAAGGGCATAGTGCCTGCAAGAGCAGAGGCAAGCTTGAGGCGCAGGCGACCCTGACACGCTGCTCGTCTTCAGCCTGTGTTCACCAGCTAAAGTGCGGATTGCCGCCGAATTCGACGCCAAGTTAGCGCGAGGTGTTCTGTTACGTGGATGAGCTGCTGGGAGCGCCAATCGCGTGTTGCGCTGCAGAAAGCGACCGTCTAAGTCGATCCCGATAATCAGGGAGATTTGTGTGACTTTTGATCGCCACGGGGCAATGCGTATGGGTGTGTGTGGCGCCGCAGCGCTTGGTCTTTCAGCCTGCGCATCAACGCCAGAACCGGTTATCGGCCAAGCCGTGACGCAGCCACGCGCCGACCTTGGTCAGGCGGGGTACACTTTTCAACGCTCGACAACCTACCTCTTACGCAGTTCCGATCGGATTTCGGTTAACGTGTTCAGAGAACCCGACTTTTCGGTGGAAACTGTTCAAGTGGGCGTTGAAGGAAATGTGTCACTGCCAATGCTTGGATCGATCCGCGCCGCCGGGATGACCGCGTTGCAGTTTGAGCAGGATGTAACGCGTCGTCTATCGGCGGCAGGCCTCAAAACGCCGATGGTGAGTGTCAATATCACCGAATACGCTTCACACCGTGTCACGGTCGAAGGCGCGGTTGAGGCGCCTGGCGTCTTCGCGTTTCAACCTGGAGAGCGGCTGTCGGCCGCGATCGCCATGGCGCGCGGCCCAGCCCGTACCGCAAAAACCGAGCAGGTTGCAGTGTTTCGCGAGGGACCAGCCGGCATCACGGTGGCAAAATTCGATTACGGACAGGTTCGCCAGGGCACCATGCTCGACCCCATCCTTGAGCCCGGCGACCGTGTCGTGATGGGTACAGACGGCCTTTCGGTCTTCTGGCAAGACTTGTTGAAAGCGCTTCCCGCCTTTGGTGTGTTCGCCAACGTCGCTGTGAATTCTGACTGATCGAATTATGACCAACCACCCAATCGTCTCGTCGCCAGAAGGGCGTGGCCCAGGCCGCGAAGTGTGGGTGGATGGATATCTTCCTCCAGCCTACGCGGAGCCGCAAGCTCCGGCTTCGCCGATGATCGATGTGGCGTGGCTGCGGGGAGCCGTATTTCGCCAAAGATGGCTCATCGTAGCGACGCTTATCATCGCCTTGTTGGGCGGGTTGGTGCTCACACTGCTTTCCACACCAGTCTACGAAGCCCGCGCTTCGGTGCGCGTCTCACCGTTTGGTTCGACCTGGGTGTCCGCAGGGCAAGAGGCGACTGCGCCAGTTAAGTCCAACATCGAAGTGCGCTCCTTCATGAAGACACAGGCAACCGTCGTCGAAAGCCGCAAATTGGCGGCGGTGGTTGCAGAGAACCTCAACGCCGCTTCGCGCGACGCGCTTCTCGGAGCGCGTGTTGATGAACGCCGACCGCCTGATAGGACAGATGAGCAATGGGCGAGCGACAAACAGCGCATGGCTGTTTCCGCTTTGAAAGCAAACGTCAACGCGACTGTTCCGCGTGATGAGCTGCTGGTTGACATCGTCTTTACATCCGAAGACCCCGCGCTCGCTGCCGAAGCGGTCAACGCCTATGCAGACGCCTATGTGCAATCCGACACCCAACGTTCGGTCGAAGGCAACGCCTATGCGCGCGAATATCTGCTTGAGCAGATTGAAGTGGTGCGCGGCCAATTGGCAGACGCTGAGAAAGCCTCAAACGCCTACGCACGCGGTGCCGGTATCGTCACACCCGCTACGGTCGGCATCAACGGTGAGACCGGCCTAACGATGACCGGGGCAAACCTTGCCAATATAAACCAGACAGTTGCTGCGGCGCGGGCGGCTCGCATTTCCGCTGAACAAAAGTGGCGCGCCGTCGCTGACATTCCGGCAGAGCAATTGCCCGAGGTCCAAGCGAACGCTGCCATTCAAGGGTTGATCGGCGAAAAGGCGAAATTGAGCGCCGAACTCTCCAGTTTGCGCGAGCGCTACACGGACCAATTTCCAGAAATTGTCGACATCAAGAGCCAGCTTGCTTTGCTCGACGAGCAAATCGCTACGACGGCGGCCAACATTAAGGCCGGCATCCGCAACTCTTTTGTAATTGCCGAGAGGCAGGAAAGAGCTCTTAGCAGCGAACTCGGAAGCGCCACCAACGACGCCCTTGTCGAGCAAGACGAAAAGATCGAATATACGAACCTTGAGCGTAACGCGCAGTCGCTGCGTGAGCAGCTCAGCGAGCTGCTCACGCGCTATAACCAAATCAGCACTGCGGCGAATGTCCAGTCTGGCGTCTTGACGCTGCTCGACAGCGCCGTGGTGCCGCGCACACCGATCAAACCGAGCCTTACGCGCAATATGATTCTTGCGCTTGTTCTCGGGGTCGCGATGGCGGGCGGGCTAGCTCTGGTGCGCGAGATTTTCGTCGATCAGTTTCGCCGCCCAGAAGATGTCGAAGATCGGTTGGGCATTCCGGTGTTGGGACTTACGCCTTACGTCCGCTCGGATCGGATCGAAGGCGAAGAGGCAAACCAGTTCAGCTCTCTGGTCGAGGCCTACGCTTCGATCCGCTCTACCATCGATTTCGCGCTACCACGCGATGGCACGGTTTTGCAGACAACCAGCAGCCAAGCAGCGGAAGGCAAGTCGACCTCTTCGCTCATTTTGGCCGAGCTCTTTGCCCGCCTGGGACGCCGCACGCTGCTGATCGATTGCGATCTGCGCAAGCCTTCCATTATTCCGCTGCTCGACATTCCAGCCAAGGAAAACGGCATTGCTGAAGTGCTTCTTGGCGAAGCAACACTCGAAGAGGCAGTGATCGAGAGTGTGCACGACAATCTGCATATTCTTTCAGTTGCGCAGATTCCTTCGAACCCTGTGGAATTGCTTTCCTCGTCACGGTTCCGCGATTTCATTGAGGCAAACCGGGAGAAGTATTCGGTTATCCTGATTGACAGTTCGCCTGTTCTGGGGCTCGCGGACGCCCCTGAGATCGCTCAGAACGTCGACGCGACGATATTCGTAATTGAGGCCAACCGGATCAGCGTTGCGCAAGCTCGCACTGCGGTGCAGCGCATCAAGAAGGTCGGTGGCAACGTAATCGGCGCCGTCCTTACCAAATACCGCGCTCTGGAGGCCGGTTCGGATTACACCTACGACTACCAGTACTACCAATACGGTCGGGATAAGTGACAGCTGCGGGATGTATCCCGCATACCGATGCGATGGAGACGCTTGAAACTGGTCTGGAACGCCCGCTCATTCTGCATGTGAGCGGAGACTTCCCCGACCCATTTGAACCGTTCAAAACACGAGTTATTGAGACACTTCTGGCGCTAACCGACATCCCGGTGCGCCACCGGGTGATCTCGATAAACCGCGTTTCTCCTGGCCGCACTGCGGCCTTTCGTCAGCTCTTTCGGCCTGGAGATCTGACAGTTCAAACCCAGGGGCTCGAGCGCGGCCTGGCTTTGACCTATGAAGCCCCCTCGCTTGGCCTGCGACACCGAACTAGGCTTTTGCAACTAGGAGACTGGCTAACCGAGGCGATCCGCGCGATGCCGGAGCGGCCAGATCTTATCGTAGGCCACAAGCTCACCATTGAAGGGATTGCTGTTCGGCGGGCTGCAGAGGCGCTTCGCACTCCATACGCGTTGGCGCTTCAGGGAGGCACCGACCAGAAAATCATGGCGTTCCGTCCCGATCTGCACGAAGAGTTCCGAAGAGTGCTCCATGGTGCAGAAGTGATTTTTCCTTTCGCTCCATGGACTTGGGACTATGTCGTTGATGCGCTCGGCGTACCTCCTGGCAAGAGCATCTCTCTCCCATGTCCAACCGACCTCGACCAACCAATAGCTCCGCGCCAAGGCGGCGATGGGCTGCTGTCTGTTTTTCACCTCAAGAGCTACAAACGCAAAAACCTCGCCGGTTTAGCGCGGTCCGCACAAGCGCTCGAGGACAGAGGGATTAGCGTACCGATCTGCGTGGTTGGTGGCGGAGAGGGCGAGGATCTGGCCGCGTGCGAAGCGCTAACCAAAGATCGATCGTCAATGACTTTAGCAGGAGCAATGAATCGAGAGCAGTTGCGCGATCGCATGCTGACGGCCAGCGGATTCGTGCTCCCATCATTGAGGGAAAGCTTTGGGCTGGTGTTCATCGAGGCGCTATTTGCGGGGCTCCCGATCATCTACCCTCAAGGCACTGCGGTTGATGGCTATTTCGACAACGCACCGTTTGCACTTGGCGTCAACGCGCGCGATCCAGCCGCTCTCGCTGACGCAATGTGCCAGCTTATGGAAAACGAAGCGACGATGAAAACCACCCTCGCCGATTGGCAGACATCCAATGCTGCCAAGAGATTTCAACGCGGATCGATTGCTAGCGAATTCGCGCAAGGCCTCACGCTCGCCTCTGGTTTCCGAGGCGCCCGCTAGGCCGACCTCAGTACCCTTGCAGCCAGTCACGACGTTGCTGCCAAACGGCCTTCCACATATCGGCTTTGTCCGGTCGCCGACGACCAATAAGAGCCAGTGCCGAATGCGCCGCGTGCCGAGTCAACGCTACCGACCAAAGCATACAGAGCCCCAATTGCTTTCGAACCACGCCAAAGTGGTCTCGGATGATCGTCGCCTTGCCGCGATAGACCTGTTGTTGTTTGACCGCGTTCGAGATCGCCGACGCGCCGCCGTGATGAACAATAGTCGCCTCAGGCGTGACCATAGGCTTGTAGCCAAGTTTTCCAGCCCGAAGGCACAGATCGTTTTCCTCCGCGTACATGAAGTAGCGCAGATCAAACCCGCCTAACTCAAGCCAAAGCTGCTTACGAAGCAGAAAGAAACAGCCGGTGACGATATCGACCTGCCGCACTTCATCCATCATTTTTCCCTCAATCCTTTCCGGATTGAAAAATGATACCGTCTTGAAAAGCCGGGATATGCCGGTCGAATAGCAAAACAGGCTCCAAACGGTCATCCGATTGAAGCACGAGGTAGCGTTAAGCGATCCGTCGCCGAAAAGTGTACGCCCGCCGACAATACCCGCCTGCGCATTTGCTTTGGCAAAAGCGAGGAGGTTCTGGATGGAACCTGGCAGCACCTCGGTGTCAGAGTTAAGCAGCAACAACCATTCGCCGGTAGCGGTTTCAGCCGCACGGTTGTTAGCCGCTGCAAATCCCAGATTGTCTTGCGAACGGTGGAGCTCCACCTGCGGGTACGCCTCTGCGATAGCATCGCAAGAGCCGTCCTGGGAGGCGTTGTCCCAAACGATAACCTGCATATCGATATGCGGCGTCTGCTCATAAAGAGTTTCGATCGCCTTTAGGGTCATCTCGACGGTGTTATAACTGACGATCAAAACCGAAAGTTCTGCCGACATCAGGGATGGTTCTCCTATCGAAGCCTAGACGCCACTTCGGTGCGCTCCGAACAGTTGGCGGCCTGTCTGAGAGCGGCGTCTTCGATCCCTGTCCTAGCCCAAGCCCGATAGCTTGTCATCGTCCCGTTCTTTGCCGGTTTGGCGCGCTTGCGATGGTACGCGATCTTGATCTAAACATTCCGCCAAGCGCCGTTTGATCGGCTGGCGAGAGACCCACATTGCCTTGGACACCCAATCTAATCATGCCCGGCGTTGCAAAGTGCGGGACGACAACTCTCTACGATCTGCTTGTGGCTCATCCGCGCGTAACAGGCGGAATCGATAAGGAGGTCCGCTTCCTCATGGATATCGACGATCGGCTTTGCCCGCCGGTCAACCTGCACACATCAGGTTTGGAGGCCTGGGCATCGCAGTACCCCGACAAAGGACTGGGTGATTTTGACATTTGGCTCGATGCCTCACCTCAGTATCAGTATCAGCACACCGCGCTTGAAACGATCGCGAGACTCGAGCCTCAACCCAAGGTCTTGTTCATCCTACGAAACCCTGCGCGGCGGCTCTTTTCGCTCTATCAATACGCGCGTTACCATCAACAAGCCATTCCATGGGTGATGTCTTTCGAGCACTTCATCGAGGCCATTCGTGAGCCGGTGGACGATCGCATCGCCCAATTCAATATGTTGCGTTCGGCTTGGCGCGATACAATCTACGATGCAATGATTGAGGACTGGAGCGGCGCTGTGCCAGCGCACAATCTCTTCGTCACGTCGATTGAGGAGCTGGCGCAAGATCGAATCAAGACACTTCGGTCTTTGGCCAGCTGGCTCAACATTGATGCACAGCCTTTGATCCTGGCTCGAACCGCCAAATCAAACCCAACAATCGTTACACGGAGCCGAACGCTGCGCTCCATTGGAGCGAAGGCGGCCAGACTTCTTCCCGAGAATCCTGTCGTCCGCTGGGCAAAGGACGCAGTCCGCGAGTTAAACTCCGCTCCGGTTGATCGTGATGAGCTTGACGACAACGCACCATTTTTGGCCCAACTAGAGGAGGAATTTGCGCCCATGATGGCGCGCTTGGGGGCCTTACGTGCAAGTGTGGCCCAAGGTGGAGACACCTCCGCTGCAGGGGCAATAGCCTGAGTCTATCTCTGCGAACCCAAGCGAGCGTTTCGACGCGTCCGCGGGCGCACTCCTTGCTGGTGCTGTCCCAGCGGTGCCTCAGGGAGCCAAGCAGGGAAAACCTGCCTCCGGAAAGCCGGTTGGAAGACCGGAGACAGCCCGACCGAAAGGCTCATCCCAAGCAGCATGTATACCCACGTGGCAGCGCCTCCGAAGAATGAAACGGTAAAGCCAGTCAGTGTGCAAACGAACAAGCTGATCGCCATCCCAACCCGAAGTCGGCGATCAGTCTCGCTTGATCGCGATGCGGACGCAGCAAGCACGACGATGGCCGCTGCACATGTGGCAAGCATGAAAACCGGCGGGATCCATCCGTGGCGAATACCCAACAACAGCCAATGCGCATCGACGCTAGGCACCATCCATTCAAGGCGCTCGTAATTGGTAAAGCCAATTCCAAACCAGGGGTGTTTCTCGACCGAGATCAGTCCATACTCCCAGATCAGCGTGCGAAACCGCCCAGTGTTGGGATTGAGTGTCAAGCGAACAAGCACGCTGACCAACCCGTTCTCAGATGCAAAGTGTAAAGTCGCTGCGAGCATCATCGCAACACAGGTTATGAGCTTCCACGACAGGAATGAAACCATGCGCTGGACAAAGTCCGCCATCATCAATCCGATCGCAAGGATGAGCGCAAGAAAGGCCGCCGAGCTGAAGGATAGAATAGCAAAGAGCGACGCGGCAAGTCCCATCGGCGTCGGCCATTTGCGGACCCCAGCAAACCAATAAATCGGCAAGAAACTGCCCAGCACAAAGCCGGCCAGGATCGGGTGTGAAAAAGGCCCTGCGGCCCGGAACAAACCGAAGCGATAGTCCACAAAGTCTCGCCCTCGCCCTACTTCAACTCCGTCCAAGTAAGCGGAAAGATCTCCAAATACCGACGCGAATGCCGGGCGGATTAATGCTCGTCCTGCTGCGACCTCTGCGAACATGCTCAAGCCGACGAGAAAAATAGCTGGCGCGACAAGCACAAGGAAACGGCGAAAATCATTAGGAGTACGAATACTCAGCCGTGCGATAAGAAAGGGCAGAACCGCATCCAGACCAAGCGCGCCGCCACGCAAAAGACCTTCCAAAGGATCGTAAAAGATCATGAAGGAGTAGACCATCCAAAACGTCGCAACGACAAATAGATAGTCCCAAATCTGGAGCTTAACTTCTCGCCTTACCAGCTGCCAAAGCACCCAGGGCAACAGCACAAATCCGAGCATCCTTGGAGCGTAGAGATACTGATCCGCAAGCAAGAGCCGCAGCTCGTTCGGCATCATAGCAGCGTAAAACAACACCACCGCTGGGAGCACTGTCTTGAGCGTGCTTCTTGGCGGCGTTGCAGAGGATGTTGGATAACCATCCGCACCCTGAGCACGCTCAATCTGGATTGCGGTCGCCGCCATATCACCCTCATAGACTGGCCGACTCCTTGCGCCAAGCGCCACACACTGCCTCTGTAAAAAGAATTTTCCTACATAATGCTGAATCAATATGGGATAAATCCTTGTTCATTTCCATGCAAAGGACCCGCCATGTTTGAGGACCCATTCGAAAGCTCTGCCAACAGTGTCACCTCGCCAGCCGCCGATTGTTTCGCGATCACACCTGATGATGGTCAAGACCTGCCTCGTGCAACCAAGGCGATCTATATTGGGTCGGGTGGCGATATTGTCCTGCGACCCGTGAGCGGCGCCGAAGACATTCTTTTCGCAAACACCGCCAGCGGAAGCATTATCGACGTGCGGGTTCGCGCAATACGCGCGACAGGGACGACCGCACTCGACATTGTGGGCCTAGTCTGATGCCAAAGATCGGTCCTGGTTATCACGCCGGACGCAGGAGACCGCAATCGCTGCTCGAAGGCCAACTGACGGTCGCACCCGCTCTCTATCCATCAGCGCAGTGGAATGGATCTCCAGGGTCAGGCTTTGAGACGTTGCCTGAGGACCCGGTGCGTCTCACCGCCAAACCCGCGATTCGGCTGATCGTGCCTCCACACCAACGGTTTGACCGTGAGATTTGGATTGGTGTTGTGAGCTACGCAAACGCGTCAGGAAGCCTCATCGGTGGCATCGATCGCATCCGCTTTCGCTTTGAAGGCGAAACCTGCGACGTCGTTGAACCGAGTTTCAAGGGGCTGACCCACGCCGATGGCAGTTCTTACGGCTGTCACGCCTATTGGATACGCATTCGAAAGCCAGAAGCGGTAAGCGGCGGCGCGCATCTTTATATTGAGGCGATACCCGCCGACGCGACGATGCAGTCACGCGTGCTCGGGCCTTACACGTTTTATCCTGAAACAACGCTCTACGACGCAGAGATGACGGTCACGCCCTCTCAGCCGGAGATCTTAGGGGAGAACTATCAGTCTGTCGCTGCGGCGCTAAATTACTGTATGGCGCAGGGCCTCGACAACCCCCTCATTTCCGTAACTGAACCGCTTGAAGAAGACATCGACGCCGGTCTTTCGCAAACGGGATCCCGGATTCAGCCCAGCGGCTACTACACCGTTAACGGCCAAGGCCTCCTTACCATTAGTAAACCCGTCTATACGACGGATGACGAGGCCATCTTCAGGATGAAGATTGACCGGGTCTGCTTTAGACAATGCGTCTTTGACATGGAGAACTTGGAATCCGTTTTTGACGGCGACGATCATTGGCTGGATCGGTGTACGTTCACCAAGTCCGCGCGCTACACGCTATGGCGCAAGACGAAACGGCCAAGGGGGCAGCTGGTAGTAGGCAATCCGTGGTTCACTGAATGCGCTTTCGTGAACGTGCCTCATTGTGTGAATGAGGCCAGCCTTGCTCGTGGGTGTGTTGCAACAAACATCTACGCGGACTTCGCAGCCGACGCACGTTGCGTGATCTACAGCCGGATCAACGACTTCGCCACCACCGTCGGGTTTGCCCAAGGCGGCGCCTCGCTGGAGATAATCTACACAGGCCCAGAGACCTCTGCGACCTTTGGGGTGCAGTCGCCAGATACCAATCCCAATCCCAAGACCTTTGTCGCCCAATGGGGGACGAACAGTTCGACGTTCACAGTTAGCCGGGATGAGGTCGACTTCGTCATCGCGAGTTCCAACGGGTACGACCCCACCACTGCGGGAGTTGGTTACCATGTTCAGGACGTGGCAGACTGGATCAACTCACTGCCCGACTGGGGCGCTGTCGTGCTCGACAACACCCGTGCGGCGCAGTTGCTTGGCCTGACAAACGAAAAGAACGAGGACTTCCCCCCGCAGGACGTAAAAGACACGACCCTTGCGTTGCACACCTTTATCGACCTGCACGGCGACTTCTACCAGGCGCGAACTGGCGGAGTGGAAGAGAATGTGATTGCAGCCTTCAATGTCGGGTTTGGCATGGTCAGCCAGAACATCTTCCTATCGGGAGGTGATCCTGTTTACGATCACGTCATTGTCGGCAATGCGTTCATGAACAAGTTTCAAGACGGACCTGACGATATCCTTCGATACGATACAGTTTTCTCGTCACTTGCGAGCAATCCGCACAGCCATATTGTTCTCGCTCACAACTCCATGCCCCTTCAAGAGCTCCGCCTGAATACGGCGTCTGGATACACGCCGGACGCGTATTGCCTGGTCGCGAACAACGCGTTCATGGGTATCGAGTGGGTTGGCAGCCCGGCTGGCGATCTTGCTATCGAAGACAATGTCATCGATGCCGGGAAGGCCGCACCAGCCGGAAGCGTGAACACCGCTCAAGCGGGAGACTATTCGACAAAGTTCGTCGATAGCGTGGCTGGCGACTTTTCGCCCGCTGGCATTCTGCTCACGTCAGGGTTTGCGCCGCGCGCTCAGAGGGACAGCACCGGATCCACCTTTCCGACGACCGCGGCCGTTGGGGCTTTCGCCGCATCGGCCGATATGTTTGCGCTGGTGCAGCAGACAACATTCGACGCTTTCGACTTTGCCATCGAGAATCGGGGAACTGGCACCTACGCTGTGATCGCAGATGCCAGCACACTGAGTGCGGCACGCGACGAGATCGACCCCGGCAACCGCGGCTGGTTCGTCATGAACGTTGAGCCCGGGACCTTCCGTCTGAGAGGCGAACTCTCTCAGTGGACAGGCGAAGGCACCGTGAACTCAATTGAAATGAAGGTAAGGATCGACAATGTAACGCAAGTCTCCCTCACCTCGGCTGGACCGGTCGACACAAGCTTTACCGTGACCCAGCCCGGCGTTCTTGCGCTGCAATCGACCAGCGGCGGCGTGGGCTTTACACTGACAGCTCAACCCGGGGTCCCGCTGCTCGAAGAGACTGGCTAGGTGATCGCGCAGGCGACAAGCCAAGAGTCTTTGAGGCGCGGCCGTGACACCATCGAGAGCGATCCCGTCACGGCCGCCCGTGGACTTGACAAAGCCTGCATCAGAGGGTGAAGCCCGCTGCAACGCAATATGGGATCAAACGATGACGCGCAGCGAAATCACGATGCAGGTGATTGACCTTATGGAGGACGTTTTCGACGTTGATGATCTCGAATATAACGACGCTCTCACCGCTGCAGACATCGAAGAATGGGACAGTCTTTCAAATATCCGGTTTGTTGTCGCGATAGAGAAAGAGTTTGGGATTCGTTTTGCGAACAGCGAGATCAGCGACCTCGAAAATGTTGGCGCGATGGTGGATCTCATCCTCGTTAAGAAGACGTAGGAGCCGCTCTTGATGAGACCTAAGCGGCCTAGATGGGCGCCTCGTCTTTGGGGTAGGTGAGTGTGATAGCTTTGCGCTCGCCGTTTGCCCTTACTTGGCTGCTGCCTCCGGTCCATGATTTCCGCGCCCAGGTAAAAGCGCTGGTCAAGGACAGTTCACACCCGGCTGATGCGATCCGAAACCTGGCAAACCGGGCTCTCGATCTCAATCAGCTGGGGCTGTTGGGTAAGGCGATCACCGCGCGCGGAGATAGCCTCGCCCAAACTTCCTTGAGACCCTGCCGACTGGGTATTGCCGCAACGCACACCGCCGACTTCCTTGTCGAAGCCTTGCCTGCAACAGGCGTGCGGCACGGTCTTCTCATTGATACCTATCAGGCCGATTTCGGCCAGGCGGCCCAGGCGGTTCTGAGCCCCAGTTCGGCGCTCTATAACTTCAAACCAGATATGGTCTATCTTGCCTTAGACCCATTTGGGCTGGGGCTGGCGCAACCGCGACTGGATGAAGGGGGTGGTGAAGAAGCGGTCGCGGCCGCTCTCGATTACACGAAGTCTTTGCGCGACGCCGTTCACAGTACCGCAGGTGTTGGCGTTATCCTGCAAACTCTTCCTACACCGGAGCTGTCACTGTTTGGAAGCTTTGACTCTTGCCAGCCAGGCAGCGTTCGCTGGATGGTCCAAACCTTCAATCAACGCCTCGCTGCAGAGGCTATGAAGCCGGGAGACAATTTGTTCGATTGCGCCGCACTGGCTGAGAGTGTCGGCCTTTCGCTCTGGCACGACGCGTCGCGTTGGCACGCCGGCAAGATCCCGTTCTCCCTCGACGCCGTGCCGCTTTGCGCGGACCACTTGTGTCGAGTTTTGGCCTCAGCGAGGGGTCTATCGCGCAAGTGCCTTGTTCTTGATCTGGACAACACTCTTTGGGGAGGTGTGATTGGCGATGATGGAGTTGAAGGCATTACTCTTGGACAAGGTAGCGGCGATGGCGAAGCCTTCCTTGCAATCCAAAATTACGCCAAGCACCTGCGTATGCGTGGGATAGTGCTTGCGGTGTGTTCTAAGAACGAAGACACAAACGCCCGCTTGCCTTTCTTGAAGCATGAGGAGATGCTGCTGACCGAAGATGATATCGCGGTGTTCGTGGCAAACTGGACGGACAAGGCCAGCAACCTCAAGTACATCGCGCGATCTCTGAACATCGGCACGGAAGCTCTGGTGTTTCTTGATGACAACCCGGCAGAGCGAGAGCGCGTTCGCCAGGAATTGCCCGAGGTCGCGGTGCCTGAAGTGGGCAGCGATCCGGCAGACTTTCTGCCCATTCTGACGGCCGCTGGTTATTTCGAGGCGGTCTCGTTCGGGGATGAAGACCGCAAACGCGCAGGTATGTATCAGGCCAACGCCGTGAGAGCGAGCGAGATGCAAAGAATCGGCAATATGGACGATTATCTGCGCTCGCTTGATATGGAGTGTTCGTTACGCCCATTCGACGCCATGGGACGAGCTCGCATCGCGCAACTGATCAACAAGTCTAATCAGTTCAATCTGACCACCAGGCGCTACACCGAGGCCGAAGTCCTAGGCTTCGAAAGCGACCCAGCCTTTTATACGCTCCAGATCCGCCTCGCCGATCGGTTTGGCGACAACGGCATGATCTCGGTCGTGATCATTGAGAAAGGAGAAAGCGATTGGAGGTGCGATACATGGTTGATGAGCTGCCGAGTGCTTGGCCGCCGAGTTGAGGAAGCCGCGCTTTCAAACGTCGTCGCAGCTGCGGAGAAAGAAGGGGCGATGCGACTGATTGGTGACTGGCTACCCACACCAAAGAATGGCTTGGTCGAAAAACACTTCGAACACCTTGGTTTTGAATTTGTCGACGACCTCCCGGATGGCGGGACCCGCTGGGCTCTGGATATTGCCAGCTACAAAGCGCCCGAACTTCCGATGGCCCTGGCTGGCGCCGCCGAAACGGTCGACGCTTTGGCCAAAGCAGAAATTTGAGCGGGACGAACGTAATGGCCGATCTTGCTCAAATGCTTGAGGGACGCGATCATCTGGCCCGGTTGACAAGGCTTGTTACCGACGCCTGGCCGGAACACGCCGACTATCTGGCAAAGAGCTACGCAGTACGGACACCATCGTTGCTCGACACCAGCGATGAGATGGCCGAGGTAGTGCTACGCTTGGCCGGTGACCATGCGGAGCAGGTTGCGCAGGACTATCGCTGGCTGTGCGACGTCATCCGTGAGGAGGAGTTTAATTTCGCGCGCACCGACGCCTATCGGTACTCGACTTTCGCCGAAACGAACGAGCACGTTTACTCCGATGATGTGTTCATGCAGCGCTATATGCACGGCCTGCTGTATAGCCACGTCCTTTGGTACATGCATCTTTCTAGCCTGCACTTCTTTCTTGGCAGGCTGGGGGCGCGAGTAAAGCCGAGAGGGCGCATGATGGAAGTGGGGTCGGGACATGGACTGCTTATTTACTTGGCGCTTACGCGCCTTGGCCTCAGCGAAGCGGTGGCCTGGGACATAAGTCCGATCTCGCTCGAGCAGACGAAGGCGGCGCTTGCACAGCTCGGCATGGGGGACCGCGCCAGTTACGCCATCCAGGACATGCACAAAGTCGAAGCGGGCAGTGAGAAATTTGACCTCATTATCCTCTCGCACCTGCTTGAACATCTGGAAGAGCCTGTCGAGGCTCTGAAGAAAGTCCGCAACGCTGTTGCTAGGGGAGGCCATTTGTTCGTGAACATCCCGCTCAACGCTCCGATGCCCGATCACCTTCAATTGCTGGGGGATCCCGACGAAGCTGTTCAGATGATGTCTGACGGAGGCTTTCGCGTGCTCGAGATTGCATCGCATACGACTCAAGCCACCACGCTGCCGCGAGCGCTGAAGCGGAAGACCGCCGTCACCTGCTCGATCATTGCCGAGCCGCTTTAACAGCGCTGTGTAGCTAGGGTGTGAGCGGTGCTGTTTAACTCCATCAGCTTTGTCTTTGTGTTCCTTCCGGCGGTTGTCGGCGGTTATTACACGCTTGCCATGAGCCCCCTTGCGGCATTGCGGCGCCCATTCCTTATTCTTGCGACTCTGGTGTTCTACGCGTTCGCTGGCCCGAGCTTTGTCGCCTTGCTTCTTGGCTCAGTGGTGCTGAACTTTATGGTCGCACAAGCCATCGCCAGACTCTCTGATAGAGAAAACACCAGAAGTCTTATCGTAGCGCTCGCGGTGATCGCGAACCTCCTGCTTCTTGGGTACTTCAAGTATTTCAGCTTCGTGCTGGAAGCACTAAACGGCATCCTTGCCCTGGAGTTCGCCATTGAGCGGATCGTCCTCCCACTAGGGATTTCTTTCTTCACCTTTCAGCAGATCGGCTATTTGGTTGATGTCAGCCGCGGACGCGTAAAGGCTGCCAACGCTTTGGACTACGCGAGCTTTGTGCTCTTCTTTCCCCAATTGCTTGCCGGGCCAATTGTCCAATACGCCGAGGTGATCGAGCAGCATCGGCGCAAACCCGCCTGGCAAGAAGTGGGCCGCAACATATTAATCGGGCTGACAATATTCGCCATCGGATTGTTCAAAAAGACCGTCATTGCCGACACGTTGGCGCTCTACGCGCAACCCGTCTTCAGCGCGGCTGCTGAGGGTGAGCCGGTTGGTTTTCTCGACACATGGATTGCCGCTTTTGCTTACACCGCACAGGTTTACTTCGACTTCTCTGGTTATTCCGACATGGCAATCGGCACCGCGCGCATGCTCGGCATCACACTACCGCTAAACTTCCTGTCGCCGCTTAGATCTTCCTCCGTGGTGGAAATCTGGCGACGCTGGCACGTTACCCTGGGGCGTTGGGTGCAACTCTACCTCTTCCAGCCGATCTCGATGCCTTTCGCCCGCGCGGCGGCTCACCAAGGGTTGGGCAAGTACGGGACACTGGGGCTTTGTGTTGTCATTCCGACGATGATTGCCATGCTAGTCGTCGGTGTATGGCACGGGGCCGGCTGGACCTTTGTGGTATTCGGTCTGATGCAGGGCGCTTATATGTCAATCAACGAGGCGTGGGCGGCCTATCGCAAGAAAGCGCGCAAAGCCCGCAAGAAAGCGGGCGCTGGCCCTCCAATTTGGCACGGCCCTTTGGCTCGTGGTGCGACGCTTGTCGCCTTTGTCTTTGCCATTCTTCCATTTGGATCCCGCAGCATCCAGGCGTTGAGCTCGCTCGTCATGGCATCGCTAGGCGGGGCGGAGCTGATTGTGACGCCGACCGACTGGCCATTCGGGGTCGGTACAGCCATGTTATGCGTGGGCCTTGCTTATGCCGTTATCTATTTGCTTCCAAATTCGCACGAGATCATGGACCGCTTTGAGCCAACGCTGGATTGGAGCAGAGATTTCTCCAAGCGCGCACCAAGCCCGATCCTAGTGCGTTGGGAAATCTCGCTCGGCTGGGGAATCGCGACGGGTCTTGCGCTTTTCGCTGGCATCGCGTTCATCATGCGCGGATCAGCGGAATTTATCTATTTCAACTTCTAATCAAGCGAAGGCGACGTGAGGTGGGGCAACTCGAAGCGACAACGGACACCGGCGACGTTACATCGTTAGGGCGCCCGTGGCTCATGTTGGGCGTTGTTGGTCTGACGCTACTGGCCGCGCTTGGCCTTAGCCTTTTTCTGCCACACGACCGCTACACGCGCTACCAGCAGCTTGGCGACACCCTGCATTTTCGATCGATTTGGGCCTATGAGCGTATCGTATACGATCCCGCTCCGATCGATATCGCAATCCTTGGAAACTCGCGCCTACGCGCCGGGGTGTCTGCTCCGGGAATGCAGGCAGCGTTGTCCAATGCGCTTGGGCGCGAGGTTAAAGTCGTGAATCTCAGCCTACCCCAAGAAGGTCGCGACGCGCACTACGCGTTGGCTAAAGTGTTGTTCGAACATCGGCCGGAGGTGCAGCTTGTCATCCTTTCCGCAATCGAAGAAATGCCGCGCCAAAGCCACCCAGCCTTTGGAAACATTGCGGACCCGCTCGATGCGCTCTTCGCCCCTACATTGATCAACCCATCCTATGGCGAGAACTTAGCGTTCACGTCGTTTAGGCAGCTCTCGCTTGCCGCAGAAACGGCATTACCAGGAGCCTTTGGTATCAAAGGCTTCGACAATGCCAAATACCTCGGTACCGACTTCGACACGACCACTAGCTATATGTCCGCGACGGGGAACTTCGTTGATAAGGACACAATCTACTCTGCGGAGGAACTGCGTGGACCGGCGCGAAAGCGGATCGCCTCAATCACCAAGCCAGTTCTGCCTGAGCTCTTTGCGGCCAACGAATACGCCGTGGAATACCGCTACACCAACGCGATAGCGCAATTGGCTGAAGATAGGGGTGCGCGAGTTGGCTTCCTCTACCTGCCGGTGTTCGAACATCAGGCCCCGCTCGCACAGGAAGCGTTCTACACCAAATTGGGACCGGTTTTCTCGGCTACGTGCATCGCAGACCGGCATGAGATGTTCTCTGATTATGGGCACATGAACCACCAAGGAGCGCTGCAGGTCACCGACTATTTTGCGTCGGCGTTGCTCAGCCAACGCGACCTGCTCGGTATATCTCCGTCTCGCGCCCAAAGGCTCGAGCGCGCACCAAAGGTCTTTACGATATGCCCGTGACCGCGCCGAAAGCATCGCGCCCATCAGTTCCTTACCCGCCCGTCCTTCATTCACTGACTAGCCTGCGCTTCTTCGCAGCGGCCTGGGTCCTGCTTTTCCACTTCAAGGAGTTTTTCCCTGGCACAACGCTCCAGTCCGCTTCCGCTGCGCGACTTGGATATCTGGGGGTCGACTTCTTCTTCGTCCTGTCCGGATTCGTTCTCGCACTCGTCTATATGCCCAAGATCGACGATAGCCGCTTCGACTATTGGAGCTTCCTTGTGCGGCGCGTCGCGCGGATTTATCCTCTGCATATCCTGACGCTGGTTGTTACGCTGGGCCTTTCACTGATCGGGCTTCAACTCGGTTGGGACTTTACCGTCTGGAACATGGCCGATTGGCAAAAGCGCGAAACCGGCGAGATTCTGCGAGCTCTATTTACCCATCTCACGCTCATCCACGCCTGGGGCTCGACCAATGGGTTGCTGTTCAACTTGCCTTCCTGGTCCATCAGCGCGGAGTGGTTCGCCTATCTTCTTTTCCCGGTCTTCATCATCGCCTGCGCTCGCCTGATTTCTCGACCGATTGCGCTCGTTGTCTTCTGCTCCGTCGCGCTGGTTGCATTGGACATGGCCAATACGATCGCAACGGGGCACTCCCTTCTGAAGGCGACATGGAACATCGGAGCCTTGCGCATCATACCGACCTTCGCGCTTGGGATCGCGCTTCATAGGCTTGGACAAGCTCACAGCTTGGGGCCTCGCGGATCCCTGCTAGCGTTCTTAATCGCATTGGTCGTCTTGACTGGATTAGTGGCCTTCGAGACGAGCGAGGTTATGATCGCGCTGTGCCTTGCCGCCATCGTGTTCCTTGCCGCTGATGCGGAAAGAAATGGGCATCTGAAGCAGCTCTGCAATCCTTTCCCGGTTTTGCTAGGTGAGGTGTCGTACGGGGTCTATCTGTGGCATTTCCCCCTTGGCATCTTGGCGTTCGACGTAGTGCTGGCGCGGCGCGGGGATGTCGGCTCAGGCACCGCGCTCGTTCTAATCGCTGCCGTCATTGCAGCGATCACTGCAGTGTCTTGGGCAAGCTACAAACTCTTCGAAGTCCCAGCGCGTTCAGCTATCGTTTCCGCCGGGAACGCGCTGGGCACACCGTCTCATTTTACCCCCAGAACGCCACCTAAGGACGATTAAGGCATAACATGTTTGCGCAATACACTTTGCATCATATCGGCGTCGTCTTTCCTAGCATGGAGGACGCCGAGCGGCATATGGAAGTGTTCGGTCTGGTCGAGGCTTACCGCGGCTATGTCGAACCATGGCATTCTTGGTGCATTTTCGCACAGCAAGCGTCGGGGGCGGCCTTGGAGCTAGTGGTTGCGGATGGAGGACCGCTTCTCAAGTTTAACAAGGGCATTGGCGGTGTGCATCACTACGCCTACGCGATCAACGATTTCGCTGAGGCCGAGGAATGGTGCGCGAAGAACGATTTGAGATTGCTCGAACCTGCTCCAATCAAGGGCGCTGGCGATTTCCTATGCAACTTCATCCACCCGGTTTCGACCCGAGGTATACAGATAGAGTTGGTGCAGGAATTGAACTGAAACGCACCATCTAATCAGCCGTGCATTGGCGTGTATGGTAAGCCGAATTTGGCAAGCCTTTTGCGCAGCCGCGAGTAGAGACTGTTTCGTTGCAGGCTTGAATTGGTGTGAACAAAAGGCCCCTCGGGAACTGCATCCAAGCCAAGAAAATCGCCTAACTCCTTCCACCCGTGACCCCGTTCCAACCACAGCTCTAGCAAGTCTTCGGGGCGATCGGCAAAATAAGCACGGACGGCCTTGTTGTGCGAATCATACACGTCCCGATAGCGAGCCTCATACCCCACAGGAGCTGGTGCATCTTCGCCATAGGTGAGCTGCTGAATATGATATGGATTGGCTCCAAAGTGCCCAGCGATAGAGGCGTACCACCGGTCAGTATCGCGCACGGTTAGGATGAACTTAGATCCGGGAAAGGCCTTGTCGAGCTCACGATACATGAGCGGCCATGGCATGTCTTCGACCGCGTCATGTTCGGCTGCTATCTTCAGGCCGCGCTCTACAAAGGTGGCGCGAAGTTCATCCAATTTGACATCCCGCCCAAACACCCCTGCGACGCGGTATCCTAGACCGGCTAAGGCGTCGCGCACGGAAGATGTGCCGGTCTTCTGTAAGCCAACGCAGAAGACCTTGGGTGTTTGGATTGACGACGAAGTCTCCACAGTCAGCGGAACTGCTCCTTTAGCACGCCATAGCGGCTGGTTTGTATCCCTGAGCGAATGACTTTGGCGGGATTACCAGCCACGATCGAATTCGAAGGGACGTCTTTGTTGACCACCGAGCCTGCGCCAACGATGCATTGGTCGCCGATGCGCACTCCAGGGAAGATCAGGCTGTGCGCGCCAATAAAGCAGTTTTCGCCAATGTAGGTGTCTGTCTTGAGCGCGCGGGATTTGTCATGCGCAAGAACCGAAGCCCCGAATGTAACGACAGTGTTAGCGCCGATATGAACGCCTTGCGGGTAGGTGCGGTCCAGCTTGGCGCTCATCGAAACGCGGACGGTGGGGTGGATATCCATACCCCAGAACTTGTTCCAAATGAACACGCGCAAACGGATGAAGGCGAGGCGCGCCGGCATAAGCTGATTCAGGCTTGGCATGGTAAAATGTCTCGTCCAGCGTGATCGCCGTATGGGGAGGGGACGGTACTAATCGGTGTGATGGTCATTGCAAGCCTCCCGGCAAAGCTGACAACAGCTCTCCTTTGCTCAGAGCGAAGCCTCCCTACTCTAGGTGGGAGTTCCACCGTTCGTCATCGAAAACATCCCGATAAGCCCGGTTTGCGGGCGCCTGTTCGGCCGACGCCAAGACCGTGGTCGAAGAGGATTGCTTTGTCGCTGGCAGCCGGAGCAACGCAGGCGGTTAGCCTTTGCCGATAGCTTGGCGGAGACGTTAGGCGGCCCTGAAGCGCTACGCCGAGGTCGGGGGCGTTCCAATCAGGCGAAGCCCGCGGTATCTGGCGGCATCGCTCCTGCGGTGCAGTGACCATTGCGCTGGCGCCACCCACACCTCGGAGGCTGGCGATGCTTACATCTCAATGGCGCCGGAAATGAGGGGCTGGCGCCATCGATCCGACAAAGTGGGACGACGGCGAAGTCTCGCGTTTTCTTCACGATCAATTTTGGCTAAGCCATGCGTCTAGCTTTCGTTAAACGGGCCGCTGGGCGAGCTCCGTCTCGCAGGGGTTTTCGCCATCAAGACTGGCAGATTAAGAGCCGATCTCTTGCTTGGGTTGGGGCTACGCGGAGCCGGCGCGGTGTCCAGCTTCGCGCTGGCATGGATTCTCGCTCAACAGTTTGGCGCGCGCACAGTCGGTCTATACCAGGTGGGCTTCACCACCGCGACCCTGCTGGCGGCGATTGCAGTGCTCAGTCAAGACACTGTTCTGGTGCGTGAGATTGCCCCACTGATTCAGAGCAACAAGCTGGGTGAAGCGGCACGTCGCTTTCGCGGAATTCGACAGCTGGCGCTGGCGGGGGGAATTGTGCTCGCCTTATTGGCGGCGTTGGTGGCTTTCCCGCTCGCACGCTACATTCTCGGCGACGTGGAGGTGGCCCCTTTTATCATCGCTCTTGCGCCAGCCGTTCTGTTGTTGCCCCAGATGCGCATCCATAACGCGCTGCTACGCTGCCTCGGTCAAGTCACCTTGTCGCAGACGTTGGAGGGCGTCTCCTACACCACTTTTGCTATGATCGGGTTGCTGGTCCTTTGGCAGTTGGGCGATTGGTCGGTCCCGCTTGCAGCCCCTGTTCTGGTCACAACCGGTCTTTTGATTTCGGTTTCGATCGGAGTGTTCGCCACCGCCAAGCATCTTGATCGCTGGCCGAGCGAAGGGCCCCTCATCCCAGCCGACAAAACGTCAGGCGCGTGGATTGCCGCAGGCCCGATCATCGCTCAGGCGACCAATTGGCTTATACTGCTGGCGATTACAGCTATGCTTAGCGCCGGCGATGGCGGCGTCTTCCGGATCGCCGTTCTGACCTGCGCTCTCATGCAGCTGATCAGCACCTCCTTTGGAACCATGGCTGGTCCCTATCTTGCCCGCGCATCGAACGCTGGCAATTTGGGTCAAATCCGCAGCACAGTTCTTGTCGCCGGGGGTATAGGCGCTGCGATTGCATCCCCGGTAGCGCTCTTGGCTCTTCTAGCGCCGGGATGGGTGATGGGTCTTTTCGGCCAGGAGTTTGTGGCCGGCTCGAATGCCCTGCAATTGCTTGCGATCGCGCAACTTATCAACGTAGCGGCTGGCCCTGTAGGTGTTGCTCTGGTGATGCAGAACCGCGAGCGAGTGGTGCTCTGGGTTGAGCTGGGCTCAAGCGTCACAGCGCTCGCTTTGACGGCCGTCCTCCTGCCGGTCTGGGGGTTAGCCGGGGCCGGGACTGGTTTGCTTGTCGCGGCCATATTGCGGAACGGCACGAACTGGCTGTTTGCTTGGTTCAGCAAGCCCCTCGCCCGCACCGACTTGCCAGAGTGATCGCATCGATCACCTCTTAAGAAGCGGACGCCACCAATCTTCGCGCGCCAGATACCACCGTAGAGTCTGGCGTAAACCTTCGTCAAAGCCCCAACGCGCGGCGTAGCCCAGTTCGCCGCGGGCCTTGGTTTCGTCAATCGCGTAGCGACGGTCATGTCCGGCCCGGTCAGTGACGAAAGTCTTGAGATCTTCGCTCTTACCGCCTCTTGCAGCGGGAGCATCAGGAAAGCGATCGGCCAGTCCCGCAATCTCTTCAAACGCAAAGTCAACTTCGCGACAAATCGAGTCGATGACGTCCATATTGGGAAGTTCGGCGCCACCACCGATGTTGTAAGTATCTCCCGCGACGCCCTTTTCTAGGCACGCATCAATGCCACGGCAGTGATCCTCAACATGGAGCCAATCGCGCACATTCATTCCGTCGCCATAGATCGGAAGGTCCTTGCCCGATAGCGCGTTCAGTAAGAACAGAGGGATGAGCTTCTCAGGATACTGATAGGGGCCGTAATTGTTCGAACAATTGCTAGTCGTTACATTGAGACCATACGTGTGATGATAAGCGCGCACCAAGTGATCGGACGCGGCCTTGGAGGCGGAATAGGGCGAATTCGGCGCATAGGGCGTCGTCTCGCTAAAGGCGGGGTCGCCTGCCCCAAGCGATCCAAAAACCTCATCGGTTGAGATGTGGTGAAATCGATGATCCATACCATCGCCTTCGAGCCACACGGCGCGCGCAGCCTTCAACAAAGCGTTGGTCCCGAGAATATTTGTATTTATAAAATCATCTGGCCCGCTGATTGAGCGGTCTACGTGGCTCTCCGCTGCGAAGTGGACCATTGTCGTGATCGTACGCTCGCGAAGCAATGTCTCGACCAATTCCTGGTCGCGGATGTCGCCTTCGATCAGTTCCACACCATCGGTCCCTTTAAGCGTCGACCGATTGCCCGCATAAGTCAGCGAGTCGAGGACAAGGACGGCGTCTTCGGGGTGTTGCCTGTTCCAATAATGGACGAAGTTGCCGCCGATAAAGCCAGCTCCGCCCGTGACTAGCAGGTTAGCCAAGGGACTTTTCCTTTTTGAGCATCAGGCGGAGATTTTCGCGCCAATGGACCGCGGGAGTGCGCAGAGCCGCAAGCGTTGCACGACAATCCAAGAGTGAGAAACGGGGACGCGCAGCGGGCGTTGGATACTCAGCAGTCGTAATCGGCTTTAGTGCCGGACTGCTCGTGAGCAACCCTTGTGCAATCGCCTCTTCTGCAATGGCAACCGCAAAGTCATACCAGCTCGCCACACCTGCGTCGCTATGGTGATAGGCACCGCTAGCTCCAACCTCCACGAGACCCCAAATAGCCTGCGCAAGGCCGGTCGCCCAGGTCGGGGCACCAATCTGATCGGCGACGATCCCCAACTCATCGCGTTCCTGCATAAGTCGGATCATGGTTCGCACAAAATTGGATCCTCCTGCTTCGTAAACCCACGCGGTGCGGACTAGCAGATCGGTTGCGCGGAGGTGATCCTCACCCGCCGCCTTAGTGCGGCCATATGCCGAAAGTGGTGCGCGCGGATCATCCGGCGTATAGGCACGCGTTGACATTCCATCGAAGACAAAGTCGGTCGACACGTGGACGACCTTGCCGCCTTGTTCCTCCATTGCCTCCACCATGATAGCCACCGCGTCCGAGTTGATGGCATGCGCCAGATCTTCCTCGCTCTCCGCCTTGTCGACTGCGGTGTAAGCCGCCGCGTTTATCAACACGTCTGGCGCCTCAACCACTAGTCGCGCGCGCAGCATTGCTTCCTCGGTAAAATCGACGTCGTCGATGTCGATCGCGTTGAGGTCTACACCTGGAGGCGCGGTGCGTTGCAGAGCGCCGCCAAGCTGGCCATCTCCGCCGGTAATCAGCACTTTCATGGCGCTCGGCCCTCCTGCGGCCACGAAAACCCAAGACGCTCGACAGCGTCGGGAAACGCTTCGCGAAACGCCTGCTCTACGCGCGGGGTGAAATACTGCTGCCACTGGCCCGACGACGGATTACGCACGTGGCGGCTGCTCATACCCGGCCCCGCCAGCGAGAAGTAGCTAAACAGACCAACAAGCAGATCTTTCTCACGGTCGGTTAGAGGCCAGGTGGCTATCGCTCGACCAAAGCGCTCGGCTGACCCGTCGCCAATCAATTCATCATATCGCAGTTCTTCCATAAGCGGACGTCCATATTCCCATGCGAGCATGCTGCGAATGTTACGGCCTGTGCTATTTCTGATCTCGAAAAGGATCCGCTCTTCGGCGTCAGGCAACGCCTTGATAGTTTCTTGATAGGTGCGTCCTTCGAACGCCTCCATTGGCTTATGGAGCCAAGGCTCTGTCGACCTAACGTGGTAGAACGCGCTCGAGATGAGGACATCGCGCGGATCGCGCACGACGTGCAGACCAAAAGTCTGCTCAGGAATCCGCGTCCAATCGATGGCCGACTTGTGGTCGATCAAAACGTTGCACGAATAGTCGAGCTTGCCACCTGGCCCCAGATCGAAGCTTCGGCTGGTTAGAGCCGCGAAGGACCGGAACACACGCGACAGGAAAACCGTTAGAACCTTATGGTGCGTCGCGACGACGATCTTCCGCTCTGACGGCGGACTGTAGGTGCGACGGGCAAGCATCAAAGGCACGGCGTTGAAAGCCAGAACCGGCGCATGACGCGCTATGTGGCCAGCCCAATAGACTCTGTCGAGAAACTCACCGGTCACACGAAAGCCTCTATTGTGGCGAGCGCTTGGCCCATCCGATCCTTCTCCGAAACGATCGGCTCTAAACCAATTTCTGGCCATTCCACGCCAACGTCGGGATCGTCCCAAGCCAGCGTGTGTTCGGCTTTCGGCGCATAGGGAGCGGTGCACTTATACATAAAATCTGTGCCATCACTAAGCGTTAGAAAGCCATGCGCGAAGCCCTCAGGCACCCAAAGCATGCGCTTGTTCTGCGCGCTGAGTTCGACGCCAACCCACCGGCCGAAATACTCTGACGACCGTCGCAAATCGACAGCCACATCGAACACGGCGCCCTGCGTTACCCGCACCAGCTTGCCCTGCGGTCCCGGATTCTGGAAGTGCAACCCTCGCAACACTCCCTTCTGGGAGTGGCTGTGGTTGTCTTGGACCCAACTCATATTAAGGCCCGCTTCTTCAAAATCACTTCGGTTCCACGTTTCCATGAAGAAACCGCGCTCATCGCCAAAGACACGCGGTTCAATGATCTTGGGTCCCGGGATCGCGGTCTCGATGACTTGCGGTGCGGATGTCATCTCTAAAATGCCCGGCTTTCAAGTAAGGCAAGCAGATACTCTCCATATCCCGACTTGCGCAGCGGCCCGGCAACGCGGATGAGCTCTTCATCCGATATAAAGCCCTGTCGCCAAGCAATTTCTTCCGGACACGCGATCTTTAGACCCTGGCGCTCTTCGGTAATTCGAACATACGTCGCAGCATCGACAAGGGATGAATGCGTGCCCGTATCGAGCCATGCGAAGCCGCGGCCCATAATCTCAACAGACATCGTGCCTTCTGCAAGGTAAAGCCGATTGAGATCAGTGATTTCCAGCTCCCCACGCTTCGAAGGCCTGAGATCACGCGCACGCTCCACCACGCTGTCATCGTAGAAATAGAGGCCTGTCACCGCGTAATTTGACTTAGGCTCCGAGGGCTTTTCCTCAATTGAGATGGCTCTGCCGGTGTCATCGAACTCCACCACGCCGAAATCTTGCGGATTGGTGACCCGATAGGCGAAAACCGTAGAACCGCTCTCGCGAGCGTCCGCACTTTGGAGCAGCTGCGGCAGGCCGTGGCCATAAAAGATGTTGTCGCCGAGAATGAGAGCACTCGGGCAACCCGAGATAAAGTCAGCTCCAATATGAAAGGCTTGGGCCAGACCCTCAGGCCTGGGCTGCTGAGCGTAGCTTAGACTGACACCAATATCGGAACCGTCACCCAGAACGCGCTGAAACTGAGCTGCGTCTTCAGGGGTGGTGATGATCAGGATATCTCGTATTCCGGCGAGCATCAAAGCGCTCAGCGGGTAGTAGATCATCGGCTTATCAAAAACAGGCATTAGCTGCTTCGAGACACCGCGAGTCAGTGGGTAAAGACGCGTTCCTGACCCCCCGGCCAGGATTATCCCCTTGCGAGGCTTTGCCACCCTATTTTCCTTCGTGATTTCTCGACATATCGCTTGTTTTGCGCATTGCAGTATGCCCTAGTAAGGTCAATCACTAAGTCGAAGGCTCTCGAAAGCCTATTCCAGCGAACGCCTTTGCTCATCGGACAGCCCCTAGCCAAGCTCAAAGAATTGCGGCATCGCCCACTCAGGAGCCAATCCAATGGGCAGTTTTAGGGTAACATTTTGCATATGAACTGTGCAGCGGCTGCCTTCTCCATCCAAATTGCTCTGCTTGCGCAAACGGCGTATTTTCGTACTGGGTTTCCGGGCCTGAACCGGTTGCTATGAACCTCGATTTTCTCGTCAGACGAGCGTGGCCCTATCGTGGTGAACTTGCGCTGATTTGCGCGGTAACGCTCCTGAGCTCTATCGCAACTCTGATCGTGCCATGGCTCGCCGGTCAGCTGCTTGGTGGGCTCTTGGGGGAATTGGACATAAGTCTCCCGCAAACTGTGAGCCTCTTGATCCTTGCTTTGCTGGTTATGACTGGGCTCAACATCGCTGTTTCCCTCCTTTCAGAACTTGCGTCGGGTCGAATTTTGGCAGGGCTTCGGTTGGAGGCCTATTCGCATGTCCAATCGATGCCAGTGCAATCGCATGAGCAAGCGCATCTTGGTGATATGCTGGCGCTCGTCACCTACGAAGTGAAGATCCTGAGCACGTTTCTTACGAACACGCTGGCGACCATGCCCTCGAACCTGTTCACTGCCGCTGGAGCGATGGTGCTCCTGTTCATTCTCGACCCCGCAATGGCGTTCATCGTCCCCCTCTTGGTCCCGATCTATGTCCTCGTGTTCAAGCTCACAGGTCGACGTCTCAAAAGGCTCTCTAGATTCGCCCGCAACGCTGAAGTCGAGGTTTTTTCCCAGGCCGAGACGGATCTTGAAATGCTGCCGGCTGTAAAATCGTTTGCCCGAGAAGACGCGTATCGGCAGCAATACGCTGAGAGGCTCGAAGAGGCGCGCCAAAGGCAGCTGGCGCAGGCACGCGTCGCCGCTCTTGTCGGACCGATCACAAGCCTTGTCGCGGGCCTTTCTGCAATTGGTATTCTGGTCCTTGGAACGTTGAGCGTGTTAGGCAACGAAAACCCCAGCCCGAGCGAGCTCTTTGCGTTCCTATTCTACGCGGCACTGCTAACCATGCCAGCCGGAAATCTTGCGAAGATCTATGGCGAGTTTCAATGGGCTGGCGGGACTCTCGCCCGCCTGAGCGAAGTGTTGGCGGCACCAAGAGAGGATGGCTACCAGAAGACTGCGCAAACCGGGCGCGCTAGCGGCGCGATCACCTTTGAAGGCATACGCTTTGCCTATCCTGGGCGAGGCCTAGTCTTGAACGACATCGATTTAAAGATTGACGCCGGCGAGGTTGTGGCACTCACGGGGCCAAATGGGGTTGGCAAATCAACTTTGGTGCGACTGCTCTTGCGCTTTTACGAACCCCAGAAGGGGCGGATAACCCTGGACGGCGCTGATATTCGCGACCTGAATGTACAACACCTTCGCCGCCAGATTGGCTATGTGCCGCAGCACGCGTTGCTTTTTAATGGATCGGTAGCCGACAACATTGCCATGCGCGCGCCCGATGCCACCCGGAGCGCGATAAGAGCCGCCGCGCAACTCAGCGGGGCCTGGGACTTCGTCAAAGACCTCCCCGGAGGTCTGGACACAGTCATAGGGGACAAGGGGGTACGTCTTTCGGGCGGGCAAAGACAACGGGTTGCGCTGGCCCGGGCCATGTTCGCTGATCCGCCAATCTACATTTTTGATGAAGCAACCAGCATGCATGATATTCCCAGCGAGGTTGCCTTTGTCGAAACGTGCATCGAGGCTCTGAGCGATAGCACCATCATCTTGATCACTCATCGACCAGCAAGCTTGGCACTCGCTGATCGAGTGCTGGTCGCGTCGGCGAAAGGCTATCGGACGTTGGATCAAGCCGAAGTTGCGGGGTTGCTCGAGCGCCCTGCCTTAGACAATGTGAACGATTAACGTCGCGCACGCGCCAGCTCAGGCTTACGACAGGGCTGCAAAAACAGCATCGGCATGAGGATGCTCTTTAGGTCTTAGAAAGGCTACGGCGATGGAAAACGCCTAGTCGGCAAGGCGCTAAGCACGCTTTCACCTTTTCCTCGTATCAACACGTTGCATTTCATGCTGCACTGCACTATCAGTGTTGGGCTTGAACTTTGCACAGGGCTGACACGATGGTGGCAAAAATATCTCGTCTGGTGATGGCCTCCGCTGCGGCCAGCCTTGTCTTCGTTCCGATCGCGGCATCGGCGAACACTCGTGCAACTGACAACACCACCGTGTACGCGGCCTCCGCCCCGGGCAAGGGCCGCGAAGCTGAAGGTGAAAAGCTAGTTGCCCCCGGTATTTTGCTCGCCATTATAGCGGCTGCCGCAGCCGCTGGTGTTATCGTTATTATCGATGACGACGACGACCAGTCGCCTGGCGCTAACTAAAGAGCGGCAACCTCTCTTTCATTGGGTTTTTGGAACAGGACGCTCGATCCCTTGTGGATTGAGGGTCTTTTTTTGACTGGTGCTTGACTTGCAAGAGCGACAGCTGAAGGCTCGAACGGTCGGGAGATCATGGTGTCATCAGCCACAAACGCTCTGAGAAAGTCCATGCAGCGCGGCGCGCCAAGGGATGCGCCACGCCGAGTTAGCGACACCTTACCTGCGCCGACTGATCGCGTTCTTTGGACGGTCGCAGCGATCATCTTTGTGGCCATGTGTCTTGGAGGGGGTGGAGTTCGTTACGGGCTGAACAATCTTGTCGTTCAACTTTGCGCACTTGGTTTCCTTGCATTTTATCGCGATACTTTCCTTGGCTTTTGGCGTCGGGCGCCGCTTGCCTTGAAGGCGCTCGTTCTCGCAAGCTTGGCTTTGCCGGTTTTGCAGCTTGTCCCCCTTCCCGAAGCGATCTGGTCAGCGTTACCTGGTCGAACACTCGCCGCTGATGCGCGCGCTGCGATTGGCGAGATAGGTTGGGCTTCGTTGAGCTTAGACAGCGCCCGGACCTTGGTTGCGTTGAGCGGACTGATCGTTCCTGTCACTATACTGGGCCTCGGTTGGGCTATCAGTCGCGACCAAATCCACTGGCTCGGATGGCTTGTGGTAGCCTTTGGACTCATAAACCTCTTGGCGGGAACAGGCCAAGTTGTGAGCTCCGAAGAGCTCACCTCTTTCTACCCCGAAACGAGCATGCCCGGAGTTTTGTTCGGCGCCTTTGCCAATCGCAATTCAACCGGGCTCTTTCTTGTCGCCGGTCTCACCTTCGCTTCGCTTTTGCCTTCGCCGCGCATCCACCCTCTCGTTGGGCCTGCGCGGATCGCGGTTTGTGTGCTGCTCCTCCTTGCCATCATACTCACACAATCGCGCACGGCCCTGGCACTTAGCCTGGTGCCACTGCTTTTGGTCGGAGCGAAACTCGCACTTGAGAGCCGGCGTCAATCGTCGCATGGATACGCTGGCAATCAGCGTAGTTGGCTGATCGGTTTAGGCACATTTGGCGCCCTTGCCCTGGCCGCCGGACTTCTTGCTCTTGCGCCGGGTCGCTTGAGCGAAACGCTTGATCGCTTCAACTCCGACGCGAACCCTCGCGCCTATATCTGGGAGGACGCGCTATACTCCAGCAAGCGATATTGGCCCGTAGGATCTGGGATGGGGACATTCGACGAGGTCTTCCAAGTCGACGAGTCCCTCGAAAATATGACACAGCGCCGGGCTGGGCGGGCGCACAATGATTATATCGAAGTGGCGATCGAAGGCGGGCTAGTTGGGGTCGCTCTGATAGTGGCCTGGCTCGCTCTGTGGGGCTGGCTAACGTGGCGGGCGCGATCCTCTTCACAGCGATGGGTTGCTTGGAGCGGATCCGCTATCTTGCTTACCATCGCGCTGCAATCGATCACGGACTACCCCCTGCGCAATCAGACCATGCTTGCCGTTGGCGCGATAGCTTTGCTCTTGCTAGCCCGTTGCGGATCGACTGCGGGCGTGGATGAGGAGAACGACCAGTGATGGGGCGCTCGCTTTGGGTCGTTGCGGTTTTGGCTGTCGCGGTCGCGACCACTGGCATCCAGCTTGACCGCAAGACGCGCTATGTGCCCACAATGGCGAGCGCCGTGCCAGAGCCGTTCCGTGCCTTTGCGCAGCGTCATATCGCGACGCAGGCGTTGCTCGACAAAAAGCGTGAACTGGCACTCGCGGAAGCGCGCAGGCTTGTCGCACGACGTCCCATGCCAGCGGCTCACCTAAGGTTGCTTAGCATCGCCGAGTTTGAAGCAGGAAACGTCGAGCAGGGTGGCTATCTTATTCAGCTGGCGGCTAGGCGCGGTTGGCGAGATCGGCCGGCGCAGCACTCAATGTTCCAGCTAGCGCTCGCAGCGGGAGACCAAGGCGAAGCCGCACGCCGATTTGCGGCCCTCTTCGTTCGGCCAAGCGAAGAGGAGGCTGAACTCAGAGCTCTCGCCGACGGTCTTTTTAGCGAAGACAGTGAAGAGGCCCGCGCGGTGTTCGCACAAATTGTTGCGGGCGCTGAGCGCTGGCAGGGTGCGTATTTGCGAAAGGCGCCTGTCGTTCTTCCATCAGATGCACTGATCGATGTGACGAGCCGCGCAAGTAAGGCCGGTGGTGTATTCGATTGTATAGAAGGCTCGCGCAGTGTCGAGCGATTGGCAAAGCGAGAACCGGCCACTGCGCAAGCCTTTCGACGGGCGCTTGGCACCTGCTGAGCGCCGCGACCCACGCACGAAAATCCGCCGGAGCAAACAGTTTGACAAAGTCATTCAAACTTCCGAGTGTTGAACTTAAAGATATATCGTAGAGTGGTCTTGGCTTAGGATTCATGAATAGAAGCACACTCATTCTGACCGCGGTCATCACAATCGTTGTCACCATGGTGATAACACTGCTTTCGGTTACGCATGGCGGCTTTGCCTCGGGTGAAAGCGAAGCTGGCAGCGCTTTCATCGGCCAGAAGGTTACGACCCCGATCCTTATTCACCTTGTTACAGCGGGTGCAGCCGCGCTTTTGGGACCGGTTATCCTCGTGCGTCGCAAAGGCAACAAGGTCCATAAACTGCTCGGCCGCCTCTGGGCTGTGCTGATGATCGTCACGGCAATCTCCAGCGCTTTCATATACTCGCCGGGAACTGGCGTTGGCGGCACCGGGTACAGCTTCATACATATCTTCACCATCTGGACACTTATCAACGTGCCGCTCGGTGTTTGGGCCGCGCGGACAAAGCGCATTCGAATCCATCGCGGAATGATGGCCGGCCTTTATGTTGGACTTTTGATCGCTGGCGGTTTCACCTTCATTCCCGGCAGATTACTTGGCCATCTTGTTTTCGGCTGGTGAGAGCCCTTCGGTGCTTCTATGCTGACAACGGACTGAGTAGCGAAGGAGCGCGACAGATGTGTGAGGAAGCCAAACTCAAGGAATGGGCGCGCGAAGCTATGTCGCGGCGGCAGTTTGCCGCGCTGACGGGTGTTGCGGCGGTTGCAGCTTGCGCTCCCGAGGCAGCCAACAGCCAAACATCCGGCGCGACTTCCGCGATTGAGCTCACAGAAGCCGGTGTCACATTCGATACGGCGGATGGCACTATGGATGCCTTTTTCGTTCACCCAGCTGAAGGAAAGTATCCAGCTATAGTCTTTTGGCCGGATATTGGCTCAATCCGCGAAGCAAAACGAAACATGGCCCGGCGACTAGCAAGCGAGGGATACGCTGTCCTTGTGCTCAATCCCTATTATCGCGATGTGGCCGGGGAGCAATTCACCGATTTCGCCGACTTTATCCAGAATGAAGGTTTCGCCAAGGTTCGGCCTTGGCGCGGAAAGCTTGATGCGGATTCAATCGGTCGCGACGCAGCAAGTGCGGTCGCCTGGTTGGATGGGCAGCCTTCGGTCGACACAGATAGGGGCATTGGCACGCAGGGCTATTGTATGGGCGGGCCTTTCACGGTCTGGAGCGCTGCCGCGGCGCCAAATCGAATTAAGGCGGCGGCAAGCTTCCACGGGGGCGGGCTAGTGCGCGAAGACTATGATAAAAGCCCACACAAAGTGCTGGGCAACGCGACAGCCGCCTTCTTGATCGCGGTCGCCAAGAACGACGACGCGAAGGCCCCGGATGACAAGACCACGTTTGCCAAGGCAGCCAAGGACGCCGGGCGCAAAGCTACGGTCGAAGTCTACGCCGGTGACCACGGGTGGACGGTGCCAGATAGCCCCGTCTACTCTGCACCGGCCGCGGAAAAAGCCTATGCTGACCTGTTGACACTGTATTCAAGCGCGCTCGCCTGATGAGGATCCCAGGGGCGTGGGTTGCTCCGCACCGGCACCGGTTGGGACTGGCGGCAGACCGCGCGCTTCGCGCTCCTTGTTGCGGTGCGCGCTAAGTCCGAAACGGCCGAAGCGGCGAAAACGCGTCATCCACTTATTCAGGAAGAGACCCAGCGGCTTGGGCTCAATGCCCAACTCAGCAAAGGTCCGATGCTCACCTGAAACGGTGCTGCCCGGCTTGAGAAGCGTCCACTGATCTTTGCTCATGGGCGTTAGCGGCAAGGCCGCAAAGAGCGCTGACAGCCTATCGGGCATTGCAATAAATCGTCGCTTGCGCCCTTGCGCCACCGCGATTCGCTGATTAATCGCCATCATGCTGAGCTGTTCCGGCCCGCCAAGCTCATAGATATGGCCGCCGTGCGCCGCAGGATCCTCAAGCGCTATGGCAACCGCCTCAGCCACGTCATCGGCGTAGACAAGCTGGAGCTTCGCCTCGGGGCCAAAGACGGGAAGCACGGGCGCGATCTCGATCATCTGACCGAATAAGTTGAGGAAATTGTCGTCCTTGCCAAAGACAATGGAGGGACGAAGAATGGTTGCATTTGGGAAGGCTTCTCGGACTGTCGCCTCACCCCTGGCCTTACCCCGCGCGTACGCAGCGCTTGAGCTGGCATCGGGGCCGATAGCGCTCACATGAACGAAACCGGAAGCCCCGTTCCCCTTTGCGAGGCGGGCCATGTGACCGGGTGCCTCGCCCATAAGCTTCTCAAGATCGCCTGAAAACGAGCCGACCAGGTTGACCACGTAGTCTGCCCCGTAAAGCGCCGCAGCAACGCTGTCTGCGTTCTGGACATCGCAGCGGGCAAACTGCAGCTGGCCCAGATTCGCCAGCGGCTTCAAGGAATGGCTTCGCTCCGGATTACGGCTAGCGATGCGCAAACGCGCGCCGCGGCCCAGCAGAGATTGGGCGACGTAGTTGCCGATATACCCACTGCCCCCAAAGACGGTGACAAGACGATCAGAGAGCGGGGATTGTGTGGTCATATCAGCGTGTCCCTTACGCACAAAGGGGCGAGTGTTGGTGCGGAACCCCCATGCGTTAAAGCGAGGCGTCGGGCAAGCGTTCCGGAGCCTCACTGTGCCACAGCGCAATATCCGAATGAACCTATTGCGCACGGTGGCAATCGAACGTCTGAAGCGTTGACAGCCCCCCACCACACTCGCTAATGGCCCGCGCCTACCCAGTGAGCTTTGTTCGAAAAGTCTCACTCATGTGCCCAGATGGCGGAATTGGTAGACGCACCGTCTTCAGGTGGCGGCGGGGGTAACCCCGTGGAGGTTCGAGTCCTCTTCTGGGCACCATTTGTTCTTCCCTTGTTCTCTCAGAGAATCTATAAAAACCGCAGAAATCCAAGGGGTTTGGCCCTTGGATCGTTCCGGATCGTCCCACCTGTTCTCGGCCGTTCCAGACATTTTTGCGGGCCTTTTGTGGGCCTTTTGCAAAAGGCCCAAATGAAAAGGCCCACACATGCCTCTGACGGATACCAGACTCCGAGCCCTCAAACCGAAGGCAAAGCCGTACAAGGTCGCTGACGAGCGTGGCCTATATATCGAGGTCACACCCGCTGGTGGCAAACATTGGCGGTTTCGATATCGAATTGGAAAAGCGCAAAAGAAGGTGTCGCTCGGCAGCTACCCTGTGGTTAGCCTCAAGGATGCGCGAGAAGCAGCAATGGAAGCGAGGCAGACCATAGGTTCTGGCGGCGACCCAGCGGTGGAGAAGCGCAAACAGAAGATTAGGGATGAGTTTCTTTCGGCGAGTACTTTCGAGGCGGTCGCCCGCGAGTACATAGAGCAGATCATGGTTCAGAATGGCCGCGCTGAAGCGACTATCGTCAAGGCGAACTACTTTCTTGATAAGCTGGCACCAGCGATCGGAAATCGGCCGATCCACGAGATCGAACCTTTCGAAGTGCTCGCGCCTTTGAAGCGTCTTGAAGCTACTGGGAAGCACGAGACGGCAAAAAAATGTCGATCATTTGCAGGACGGGTATTTCGGTACGGGGTGGCGACAACTCGGTGCCAATCTGATCCAACTTCGCTGTTGAAGGGAGCGCTCATCACGCCAAAGCCGACGCACTACGCCGCCATTCTTGATCCAGAGAAGCTAGGCGGGCTGTTGAGAGCTATCGACGACTTTGAAGGTTACACTCTCACAAAGTTTGCGTTGAAGATTGCCCCGCATGTTTTTGTGCGTCCTGGTGAACTGAGGCATGCTGATTGGGCGGAGTTTGACCTTGATGAAGGCGTCTGGCGGATCCCAGCAGGCAAGATGAAAGCACGGCGCGCGCACGCGGTTCCGCTCTCAAAGCAGGTCATCAGCCTTTTCGAAGAGCTCGGCACCATGATGGGTAAATCAGGTTATGTGTTTCCATCAGCCCGGTCCGGTCTACGTCCCATGAGTGAAAACGCTTTGAACGCAGCCTTTAGAAGGATGGGGTTTAGCAAGGAGGAGGTCACCGCGCATGGGTTGAGGGCGACCGCATCTACCCTGCTCAATGAAAGCGGAAAATGGAGCTCAGACGCGATTGAGCGCGCGCTCGCGCATGGAGACAGTAATGCGATCCGTGGTGTTTATCATCGAGGTAAGCACTGGTCTGAGCGCGTAAAGATGTCGCAGTGGTGGAGTGACTATCTTGATAGCCTCAAGTTGGGCGGTGACTTGGTATTGCTGAAAGCGAGCTAACTCTTGAGCTTCTTCAAGATCGCGCTCATTGTTTGGCGTATGCCATCCATCGCCGGATAACGTTTCTCACATATCCTGGGGTTTCTCGATTTTTCGGAATGCCTCCTGCTCGCGATACGGCACCTGGGCCAGCATTGTAGGCTGCCAATGCGAGATGGATCGCACCGAACTGATCGAGCATCTGCCGTAAATATCTTGCGCCGCCATCGATGTTTTGAGCGGGCTCATGCCGATTGGTAACCCCGAGCTCCCGTGCTGTTGCTGGCATGAGCTGGGCTAATCCAGCCGCCCCTGCTGGGCTGATTGCCATCGGATTGAACCGTGATTCTTGCCAGACTAACGCTTGGAGGAGCCTTGGCGGCAAGCGGTGACGAGCTTCCGCTTGACGGATAAGAGGCTCGTAGAGCGCCTCTTTGAAGCTTCGTTCAATCTGCGATTTCTGACTCCTAGGATCGTGTTGAACGTCCGCTCGTCGGTCTGACGCGCTTTCAACCGACCCCATATCGTGATCGAAAATCTGGAATTCTTGCGCGATTGCGCAGCTTGGGACCGCCAGTCCTAGCGTACCTATCCCGATCGCTATTTTCGAACTTTTCACTGAGCAATCTCTCAATCTTGATAATTCTGGCATTAGAACATATTATGAACGAATGGGTGTAGGAAACCATATGATTGGTTGCACCAACAAGAGGAGAGGGAAGCGACAGAAGGGGCAATTGCGCAACTAAGGAGCTCGCATGTCCTTTTCGAATTCCCATCAGTCTCGCGCGTCGTTTGAGGCAACCGCTTGCAAGCTCTGCGAGAGCCGCGGCGGGAAGTGGTCTGGCACCAAGGGCATGGCCCGTTGTCCAGCGCACGATGACCGCACGCCTTCGCTCGGTGTCACGCTTGGCCGGAAGGCGATCCTCCTGCATTGTTTCGCCGGCTGTGATCAGGAGAGCGTGCTCGCTGCCCTCGCTCGAGACGGGATCGAGACCTCAGCGCTATTCTCGGGCTTCTCTGACGCGTTTCCGGTCCAGCCGGGCTATTCCACCAAGCCATCGGCTGCAGCGCTCCGCATCTGGCGCGATGCTCGGCCGTTTAACCGAAGTCCTGCCAAGGCTTACCTCGAAGGGCGCGGCATCCTCGCCACGTCCCAGGCGCTGAGGTTTCATCCGCGCACGCCGCTTGGACCGAAGGGGCGCGCACGCTTCCTGCCAGCGATGATCGCTGCGGTCAGCCTCGACGAGGGACCGATTGCCATTCACCGGACCTTCCTGTCGCATTCCGGCGATACACAGGCATCTTTTGCCAAGCCGAAACGTGCCCTGGGGTCTCTCGGCAAAGCGGCAGTCCGTCTGTTCGCACCCGCCGAGGGAAGGCTTGGTCTCGCCGAAGGCATTGAAAGCGCGATGTCGGCCTATGCGCTTACCGGGATCCCAACATGGGCAACGCTGGGCAATGAACGCTTCGGCCTGGTTGCCATCCCCGAGAGCGTGAGCGAGCTACATCTCTTCGTCGATCACGACGCAGGTGGAGAACTCGCGGCAACTCGCGGACTGGAAGCCTACGTTTCACCCAATCGCAAAATCCTGATCCGCAAGGTCAGATCGCGAGGCGCAGACTGGAACGATGAACTGCAGACGTGGCTGCTCCGAAAGAGCAAAACTTAGAGCAAAGGGAGCTCCTGGGTCTTTGGCCGCACGGTTGTCGTGAGGCGCAACAAAGACAGGAGACTACTCATGATCCAATCCATTCCCCTCAAGAAACTAATCTCAAGCCCTCGCAACGTACGCAAAACAACCGACGTTCTTGCCGATTTGCAATTGCGGGCTGATATCGTGGCACGCGGGCTTCTCCAAAATCTGGTAGTTCGCAAAGCCACCCGAGGGAAATTTGAAGTCGAAGCAGGCGGGCGCCGCCTCGCTGCATTGCAAGCGTTGGTCGAGGAAGGCACGCTTCCCAAGAACCATGAAGTCACTTGCTTTGTCATCGAAGGCGAGGAAAGCGAAGTGCGCGAAGCGAGCCTTGCCGAGAACTTCCAGCGCCTCGCAATGAACCCGGCCGACGAGGCGCAGGCTTTCGCTGCGATTGTCGAGGCGGGAGCTAGCACCGAGGACGTGGCTCGCCGGTTCGGTCTCACAGTCCGCTTTGTCGAGGGTCGTCTGCGCTTGGCGGGCCTCGCACCTTGTGTCTTCGAAGCGCTTGCCGAAGGTGCGATCACGCTCGACATGGCCAAGGCCTATGGGGCAATCTCGGACACCGATCGTCAGGCGCACGTCTTTGCCGAACTGCAGGATGCCTGGTACCAGATCACGCCTGACACGATCCGCCGCATGGTGCTCGATGCCACTGTTCGAGGCTCCGATCCGCGCGCGGTTCTGGTCGGGCGCGACGCCTACCTTGCAGCGGGCGGACGGATCGAACGCGAACTCTTTGACGACGAAGCCAGCGAGAGCTGGATCGATGTCGCGCTGCTCGAAGACCTTGCCCAGAAAGCGATGGAAGACGCTGCGAAGAGGACCGCTGAAGAACACGGACTCGCTTGGGTCCGACCCACCCTTGGCAACTATGTCAGCCACGATCTCGTCGAGGGCCTCAATCGGCTTCCATGCGAACCGGCTCCACTCAGTGAGCAGGAAGCCCGCGAGCTCAGCGACCTCGAAGCCGACTACGACCGGACGGCTGCCATCCTCGAAGATGAGGACAGCCACGAAAGCGAGGTCGCCAAGGCTGAAGAAGAGCTGGTCTCGATCGACCGCGCGATGCGCGATCTCAACGATCGACCGCCGGTGCTTGCCGATGAGCTGAAGTCGGAGGTTGGAGCGTTCCTTGTGCTCTCTCGGAACGGCGAACCGGCATTGGTGCCGCAGTACTACACGGAGGCAGAAGTCATCGACGAGGATGACGGAGCAGTCGAACCGGTTGATGCAGGTGCTGATGCCAAGCGCAAGAGTGGCGCGCTTTCACAGCGACTGCTCGACGAGCTCGCCATGCAGCGGCGCGATATCCTGGCGATCCACCTTGCCAACGATCCCGCACTTGCGCTGGACTTCATGGTCTTCACGCTCGCAGACGCAGATGGGCATGACTGGCGCGCGAAGAAGGCATCGACGCTGGTCGGCTCGGTCGCATCGGGACCGATGGCCGGCTTCGAGGCCAAGGATGCGCCCGCAAGCGCAACGCTTGCTGAATTTGCCGCTTCGCTCGACGAAAGCTGGCGTTCCGGTGAGACGGATGTCGAGCGGTTCGAACGCTTCCGCGCATTGAGCGATGAAGCACGTTCGGTCTGGCTCGGCCATGTTGTATCCCGCACGCTGGTCGCGAGCCTTGCGTGTGAAGGCGATCGCTCGGCGCCGCTGCACGAGATCCTCGGGTCGCTGCTCGAGATCGAGACGGCGCATTGGTGGCGGCCAACGGCGGCGAACTATTTCGACCGTGTGGCGAAGGCACGCACGCTCGAAGCGCTCGATGCAGCAGGCGGCCCCGAACTCGTCAGCCGCTATGCAGGCTCGAAGAAGGCAGAACTGGCGAGCGCAGCCGAGCGTATCTTCTCCGGCAATTTCATAGGCGAGGCGGATGTGAAGACGCGCGCGGGAGCGTGGGTGCCCGAGATCATGCGCTTCGGTTTACCTGAGGAACCGGTCGAGGATGAAACCGCAGACACGACTGTGAACGAGACTGCGAACGAGATTGCCGAGCAGGCTGCCTGACCCCTCCTGACAGGTCCAGGTGACTCGGCGGGCGGTCCGTCCCTTTCGGGACGGGCCGCCTTTCTTCATGTCAATTTGGGCCTTACGCGGACCGTCTGCTTCTGACTAATGAAGAGAAAAAGCAGACATTTTTCTGTCGGCTTGGAAGCTGCGCCCGTATGGTCATCAAAGCAACTTAAGCGAAGCTGTTGCAGCTATCAGGCTAAAGATAGAGGCTCCAGCAGCAGCCGAGACGACACCCTTCCATGCAACAGTGGTGAGTTGTGTCATCTTCAGCCCAAGGATCGTCATTGTGATCGCGAAGAGAAGCAAGGATTTCGCCGCTGCTTGTCCATAGGTAGCAACCGTATCTGGTACGAGAGCCAAACTGTTCAGGCTAGCGAGAATTATAAAGCCCGACAGATATGCTGGAAGTATGAAGGTTCTTATGTGAACTCGGGTATGATCAGCACGCGATCCGATAAGGCTACCCAACACAATGGCGAACGGGATTAGAAGCGCAACCCGTGCCATCTTCAAAACGGTTGCTTGACCGCCGACCGTGTCGCCGAATGCGTAGGCCCCGGCGATAGCCTGGGCTGCATCATGGACAGTCGAGCCAAATAGAAACGCTATCTGCGTATCGTCCAGATGAAGTCTGTCAGCGATGATCGTATTCGCGACCACGGTCGCAGAACTCGCAATTAAAATACCGATGACAGCTGCGACGAATTCACGCTGTTGAATTTGCTTTGGCCCAAGAATAGCGAAAATTACTGCCGCAGCGCTGACCCCGCAGATGGCTGTGGCACCGCCTACTACAACACCGATTGAAGCTGGTGCTCCACTCAGTCTCGAGCCGATCAATCCGCCGAGAAACGCTGCCGTCATGACACTGATTAAAGCAATGAAGCTTGATGAGCCTAACTCGATCAGTTGCGAAGCACTGAATTGCAATCCTAAGAGCGCGACTGCAAGTTTTGTCGTAAGGTTACCGATTGTCGCAGACGATGCTCGCAGTTGATCGCGTTTCGAAGCTATCGTAGCCGCAAAAGCAAACAGCAATACGATCCCAATTTTCGATCCGTAGCCCTGTTCATGAACTAGATGTGCACCGGCGACGATCGTGACACCGATAATTGCAGCTACTGCAAGGCGCGCCGCCTGTCCCGAAGGTAACAAACAGGACCGCCGTGCCCAAGTTGCGGCCAAGCCATCCTCGTCGATTCCTCCATCCTCCGCGCGCTTGTTACTCAACAGCCTAAACACTGAGGTTCGCCAACGCGCAATGGTTTGAACGAGTCCCCGAAGCGATCCGCCAGCATAGTTAGGACATCGTCGGAAGTATCGTGTCCGCCCAGAAGAAGCCTGACATCGTTCGCCTCTGCCCAATCTGCAAAGGCATCGACGTCGCGCCAACCCACCGGATCAAATGGACTTTCCCCCGAGGCGAAATAACGCTGCGCATCTACCCCCAAAAACGACAATCGGCCTTCGGGTACAGGGAAATGGAGATCGCCGACAATGGCATAGATCGGTTCCTCGAATGTTTCCTCGATGCGGCGGACGAGCTTCTCAATCGTTTGGTGTCCACACCCGACGATGACCACGAGGCCACGCCCTTCCAGATTGATCACCATCGCCTGTTCATCAATGCGTCCCATGAAGAGCTGCCGACCGATCGGCCCTGTCGTCGCGATACCTGGAGCAATTCTGCTTGGCTGGAATATTTCCGTGACAGGCCGAGGTTCGGCCGGCAACGCAGTCGGCGAGACTACCGGCGTTTTGTCGCCGTCTGCGATAAAATCGAGCGCAAGCCGTCCGTCTCGCTCCGCTTCCACGCCGCCCATGTGGTCACGATGCCGATGTGAAAGAAAAATCAAATCGGCGTTCTCGAGCTTTCGGCTCATAATCCGCACGTTGCGCTCCAAGGGACTGCGGGCATCATCGCCTTGGTTGAAACCGGCGTCGAACAGGATAATCGATCGGTCTGTTTCGATTAGCAGGCTGACCCCTGGTTCCGTCGCAAACCGGTGGTCGCTCGCATGCCAATTTACGAGAGGAGTGATGGAGACCGACCGGGCGGCTGTATCGAACTCCACCGGAGCCATTTCCCGATCCGACCACTGCGCCTCTACTTGTTCCGCCCCGGTGTGATGGCGAACGAATAGGAACGCGATCACGGCAACAGCCGCAATCACTAGCAACGCAATCAAACGGGTAAACAACCTTATCGCGGAATACATCGCAGAATTCACGGTCCGAAAGCTGTTCCCACGAAGAGCTTGCCAGTACCATCCATGACACCGACGGAGCTTCCGGAAAAGAACGCCCCGCTGTCCTGCATAAGAGTTGCCTGCTCACCGTCTTGTGGATCGAGCAGTGTAACCTGTGACGGTGAATGGGCAGCTTCGTCGAACTGATACCCTTGCGCGAGCGTCAGAAGCTTGGGGTGCCCGGCGACAATAAGTTTGCCGTCGTCGCGCAGCGTCAGATTGTCGACCGCGAAGGGTAGGGAAATGCGTTTGGTCCGCCGCCATTCGCCTGTTTCGTTGATCGCATACATCGAGACTGCCCTGCCGACCAGCTCACCGACATAGGCTTCCCGTCCATCGTGAGACAGTTCGATACCGTTAGATGAAAGAAGCCCGTCGGCAACTATCTTCATCCCGTCGGAGTTGATGTGTGCCACGCGTCCAGAAGGTGATCTACGCGCGCCTTCCCAAATCTCCGCGAAGGTACCGGCAGAGCTGGACTTATCGAGCGTTACAACCGCGCTCGACGAACTGAGGGCGTGAACGTCGTTCGGATTGATGAAACCATCGGCTGTCAGGCTTCTCTCATGGATCAGCCTTTCCTTGCCGGTTTCCCCATCTACCCGGTAGATCTCTATCGAATGCCGTGGATCTCCGCGATTGGCCAAAAAGAGGCGAAGCACGCCTTCGCTATCAATGTGCAGGTCTCCTCCGAAGCTTCGCAGACTATCTGGAAGCGGGACCTCTAGTTCGCGCGCGCCGACAGGATCGCTGGGATCGAATGCGAATACTTTTCCGCGACCAGGTCCCCCCGCACGGAAGGATCGACGATCCCCCCCGATCGCGAACGCGGTTGGCAAAGCCGCTTCCAACAGAATGTCTTCTGCGCCGGGCATACCTTCGATCAGCTGACAGTGCTGCGACGCATCTGAAGCAATGACCAGGTTTTCGCCATTTGCTGCCCGGACACTAGAAACGAAAGCGAATGCTGCGATGACAGTTCCGAGCAACAAGACGATAGCAATACGCCAAAGAACGTCTCGACGAACCGAAAAACCATCGAGATCGGCGACCATGTCCTCCGGAAGTGGCATCGGCTTGAGGGGGTGAACGTTTGCGCCGCCGGTGTTCCCCTTTGGCACCCAGCCTAAGGCCCAGCCCAGTGGCGTGGCAGCGAGCCGCCTGATCTGTCCTGATATCTCGGTTCGATCTCTGCGTTTTCGTGCAATCTTCAACATGCGCCAGTGCGTTGTCCAATGGCGTGTCAACCAACGCTGCCCAAGGATGTGGGCGCGTTCAAGATGCGCAAAGGCCGCATCAAGGTCATTCTGCCGCTCGGCTTGCTCCGCCTTTTCCAGTTCCGCGAGGAAACGCCGCGAAAGGTTTTGTCTGTTCATGCTTGCCCTCCGTTTGACGTGAGGACTTTAGGCTCATCTGCAGCTCGATTATTGAACCAAACGCTGACTATAGCGCGTGCGCCCTTTGCTACGGCTCTCGCATCGCTTCGCGGGTCTTAGCGGGGGTGATTCCAAGCGTCCGGCGCATGGTTCGGATCAGGTGGGCTTGGTCCGAAAATCCTGCGTCGTATGCTGCTGCCGATGCTGAGGCTCCCCCGGCTATAAGCTGGCAGGCTCGCCCCAAGGCCGTCCACAGTCGCCATGTTCCGAGCGTCATCCCGATCTGCTCGTTCGCAAGCTCGCGTAATCTCGCCGGAGAGATCTTCTCACCAGCTGCCAGTTCGGCAATGGACAGTTGCAGCGCGTCAGGCCCGGACAATGCTGTCATCACAGCGCGCAGTCGCTTGTCCAGTACCGGCGAGCTTCTTCGCCTCATTGTGCGGCGGATCGCGGCCTTTGAGTTCTCGTAAGAACCAGCGTCTTCTGGCGGCAACTCATGCTCCAGATACCTGCCAATCGGACTGTGCGGTTCGATAAGAAACAGGGTTGCGGCATCGGTGGCCAAAAGGCGGTGAGCGATATTAGGACGAATAAAGACATGAGGTCCGCAGATGACGGCACCTCCCTCAAGCTCTACCGTCAAATTCTGTGTCGCAAAAACGACCTGATACGCGGGGTGAATATGAAAGCTGTTGTCTCCGGCGCTTCCAGAGAACTCAACATAACCATCGCCAAATCGTGTCGTGCCTCGCCAAGTCATTGTCTCATCATAGAGCATTTAATCAGTTTGTCGTATTCTTGCCGGCCCGCTGTTTCCATGTGGGCACCCGCCATACGCTCAGAAGCCCCTGTCTTTGGGCAAAGATGCGATCTGTGGACCAAAGCTGGTTGCTCAAATCTGCAACGCCAAGAGGACGCTGTTGTAAAGGCGAAGGAACGGCAGCTTTAGGGCTGAACTGATGAAGTCTCGAATGTCGGAAATTGGGGCGCATATCCGACATAGCTGAAGGAGAGGAGAGAGAGCTTCGTTTTTCCTGAGCCGGGAAATCCGTGTCCCGGTCATCAGGAGACCTCCAATGATCAAGTCCCGCCGCACTGCTTTAGTTTCTCCAGCTGCGCGTATCACCGCCGCCATTATCGAAAAGCTAGAGCAAGGCACCAAGCCTTGGGTCAAGCCGTGGCGTGGCTTGCCGCTTTCTCGCCCGCTGCGATCATGTGGGACGCCGTATCGCGGCATGAATACCTTCTGGCTCTGGATGGTTGCTGATGCCTGCAGCTACGCCTCACCATACTGGATGACATATCGCCAGTGCCAGAAACTCGGCGGCCAAGTCCGCAAAGGCGAAAAATCGACCATCGCGATTTTCTACAAAAGCTACACCAAGGAAGTCGAAAACGCTGAAGGCGGGCAGGACACGGAGAGCCGGCGCGTGCTGAAGGCCTATTCAGTCTTCAATGCCGACCAGTGCGATGGCCTCCCCGAATTCTACCGTCCCAAGCCACTGGTTGCCGCGCTTGAGCCCGAAGGCCGCGAAGAGCGGCTCGATGCCTTCTTCGCTGAGATCGACGCAGACTTGCGCCATCACGGAGCCCAGGCATACTACGAGCCGCTGCGCGACCGCATCACCATGCCGCCCGCCGAACTCTTCGAAGCCTATGACCAATACTATGCGACACTCGCGCATGAGCTATCGCACTGGACTGGACATTCTTCGCGACTCGATCGAGGCCTCAAGAACCGCTTCGGCAGTGATGCCTATGCCGTCGAAGAACTTATCGCCGAGCTGTCCTCCGCCATTCTTGGTGCTGAGCTGGGATTGCCCGTCTCGCATCTCGATCATCATGCAAGCTACATCGCGTCCTGGCTCAAGATTCTTAAACAGGACGAGCGCGCAATCCTGACCGCGGCCGCAAAGGCGGAGGAGGCAGCCACTTTGCTGCTCGAAATGGGCGGTCACCAATCGAATGGCACTGAGGCTGATGTCGAACTTTCTGACGCGGCCTGAATAGGAGACTGAACTTGAGCAACTCCGTCAGCCAGCCAGCACGTACTGGCACTTGCCTTCACACCAAGTCAGTTCGGTCTAGCGGAGCGCTCCCGAGCCGATCCTGGATCACTCCCAGACAACTCCTGCGCCACTCCGACACGATCCCGCACAGCCTGTTCGCTGGTCCTCGTGCCCTGGACCGGTCAGGTCCCACAGCAACCCGCGCAAGGCTGCGGCCCGTGTGGCCCGCGCCAGCCTTGCCTTGCGGGGTTTCCCGCTGACGCGGTGCGGTGGTCCCTTGTCCCGGTCCTTTTCGGACACGGCGAACAGGCCCGCGCGGAAATTCCTCCGTCGGCATTCGCCGGTCTCAGGAGGACTAAAGATATGTATGACAGTTTCGCCACCCAGCTTGCCGGCCTCGATCTATCCGGCTTCTCGATCACGCCTGCCCCATTCAACGAATCCGACTTCCCTTGCGAGGACGCCATGTCTCACACGCTCGGAGCAGTCTGGTCCGATCTGTTCGCGCTGTTTGCCGACACCGCGCTCGAGGCCGACGCCGAGGATCTCGCTTGGGGCTTCGTCAATCTCTTTCACCGTGCAGCCAGCCGCAAGTCGACCCAAGTAGATCGGGCCTCGGATGAAATCCGCGCCCTATTGGCATCCGCCGACGGGTCCGAAGTGCATTCGTCAAACCTCGAGGAACAAACCCTGCGTGCCCAGTCTGCTGAAGCCAGCATGCAGGTGTTCGAGCAGATGCGTGAGGTCGCAGCAGGTCTCTATCGCGACGAAACCGGTTCCTCGTGGAAGCCCGTATCGGGATCGCGTGCGCGCCACTCGAAGAACATGACATCGGCCGTGATTGATGCCCGCGACTTTTTGCGCGTACGCAAGGAGCGTCGTCAGGCTGCACATTCTCCCGAAGGTACTCCGGTGGTCTTTGCCGGTGGTCGCAACCGTTTCGAATGCGAGGCCGACGCCAAGACTTACGCGGCAAACATCTGGGCTACACTCGACAGGGTGCGCGAGGTCGTTCCTGACATGTTTCTCGTACACGGCGGCGACGGCAAAGGAGCCGATAGACTGGCTGCATCCTGGGCTGAGCGTCACGAAATCCAGCAACTGACGTTCGGGCTTGAGCGCCGCCTCGGGGCTCGAGCAGGGTTCAAGCGCAACGAGCAAATGCTTGGTCTCAGCCCTCGCTATGTGGTGGCTTTTCCGGGCAACGGCGTGACCGAACGCCTGGTGATCGAGGCCAAGAAGCAGCGCATCACGGTTGTTGATCGTCGCGGGCCGTTGGGCACTAGTCCCGCCTGACGGGGAAAGAGCAACTAGACCTTTCGGATGATCAATTCCCAATCGCCGAAAACGGGCGGCCCTGTTCAAGGCCGCCCATGAGGCAAAGAACTCATTGCTGTTCCGAGGCCTACGGGTCGCAATGGCAGGGGAGTACCGAACGCAATCAATTCGACTGTAGGGTTATGAAATGCCCGAATAGATACGCCTCTGAACAGCTTCATTGCTCATCGCGCGTAACCAGCGCGCCTGTGTAGCAATCTTCCGGGACGGACGCGGTTGCTGAAAACTGCGGCGCAGCACTTATCGTTCCCGCATCCGATTTTCCAAGCTACAAGATCGGCAATGCAACTTGATGATCTCCTCCTTCGCTACTTTGCCTCAACAAATTTGTCAGAGATTGCGCCCGATACTTTGGCAGCCGGCATCGAGCATTGCCGGGTCGACCTTGGCCTCCAGCAAGACAGGGGCAAGCGCTTTGCACTGTGGTCGTTCCTGCACATGTTCGGGTCCGCCCCCGACCTCGACGTCGCGTTCGAGAACGAGGAAGACCGGGAAGCAGCCCGCAACTTCATGGATCTCCTGGCGGCATCTGGAGGCGATGGCGTAGGTTGATTGTAGCGCGATCACGCGAGCCTTCAGACCCGCACCCGATACCCATCCGGCTTTCTTCGCGAACAGTCCTGAATCAGGTCAGCTGAGGACGGCAACCCGTTCCTTTACGGCCGTGTTGGCAGCTGCGCTGCCTGCCCGCACCACCCGTCATGAACAGGTTTCCCTTGGCCCCCAGACGATGTCTGTTGGCCTGCGGTGCAGTCCTCCCATGCCCTGCTTCTTTGGCAAGTTCGCAAGCCGGAGATGGTCTCCGGTTTGAGGAACTGAAGGAACTTACATCATGACCAATATCGCAATCCTAACCGGCCGCATCGCCCGCGAGCCCGACACCCGCGAGACCAAGGGCGGCACCAACGTCACCGGGATCACCGTCGTCACCGATCGCCCCGCGCGAGACAAGGATGGCAAGACCTACAAGGACGAGAACGGCTACACCGCCAAGGAAAGCGAGTTCCACCGGGTGACCTGCTTCAACGGCCTCGCCAAGACCGTCGGCCAGTACTGCACCAAGGGCCAGCTGGTTTCCGTCCAAGGCCGCATCCACTACACCCAATGGGAAGACAAGGACGGGGTCACACGCTACGGCACCGAGATCCTCGCCGACAAGGTCGACTTCCTCTCAAGGGGCAATGGCTCCGGCGAGAACGACGAGAACAAGGATGCTCCCGAAATCGACTGATCTCAGCCATCCAGCCTCCCAAGAAAGGGCTCTGTCCAAACCGGACAGGGCCCTTTCTCGTATTCATTATCAGTGGCTTTGAGCTGTGCCTGATGCGGAGGCTTGCTTTTGAACCAGCCGCTTTATGGCTTCCTCTTCACCGAGTTTTCCAAGCTCAGTTGCAACTTTCGATAGGCTCCTCTTTGAGAAGGTTTCTAACCCCGTTCCCAGAATAACTTGGCCCAGTTCAATGGCAGCCTGTTTCTCGAGTTCTTTCTGACGTCGGTCGAGTGCCAGCCTGTCGGCTTCCAGTTTCTGGAGTGCGGCTACAGCGCTTCGTTTCGATGGCATTGAGGATACTTCTTTCTTCCCCTCCGATGACCCTCTCCTCGACTGACGTGGACTATCACCCGTCCTGTAGGAAAGCGATTTCCCCTTGGTTTTCGCGAACACCTGAGATCAAAAGGGAGGGGAGTTTGGCTCACGGACTTTCAAGGATGATGGGCGTGCAGCCGGCGCGTCAAGGACGGCGGGGCCCCACCATTTTGCCGTCCCTTCGCTTCGCTGCAGTCCGACAAAATCGTTGCCCCCACCGCCGCTTGGCGGTCGCCCAGCCGGGCGATCCCTGACCCGCCAACCACACTCCCATCCGCCTTCCTGCTGTCGTCTTACCGACAGATATCAGGAGGATTTCATGACTGCACTTGCATCGATCCAATCAAACTCGAACAGCTACTTCGAAGCACTCGCCACCGCCGAACGGCGGGCGCTGCATAGCTTCTTCGACCAGCACGTCGTGGAAGATGCCGATCTCGGATACTTCGCTCTGGACGAGGGTGACTACAACGCCTTGCCGGCGCATCTGGCCAGCCGTGTGGTGCACACGGTGCATGGCGCCATGCTCGACGAGTTCTGAGCTTACAATAGGGCGGGAGCCGGTGACGGTTCCTGCCCTTTTTTGTGTTCGCCGGAGGAACAACAGGGCGAGATGAGGAGCGGTGCTGGTGACGCGCTCGGTCCCGCACCACCTGCGGCGGCGCTCCTGCGGGCGCGGCGTATTTGGTCCGGGCCCCGCATGCACTTCTGAGCGCCAACGGGTCGAAGCGGCGCGAGGCTGACGGGAGCGACAAACCCCGCTCCCTTATCTCGCACGCGCTTCTTTGCCGTCAGCTTATCAGGGGTGCTTCTTGGTTGGGATACTTGCGTTGGAACCGTCCTCTCACGGACCAAGTCAGTGGTCTGATCCGTTGCTCTCGCTCCATAGGCATGGATCGTACCATGTCCCCTTGGAGTCATTCTCGATCGTTTCTGGACTAGACCTCGCAGTGGGAAACGGTGGCACACCGTACGCAGCGGGGCTGGCAAGTAAGATCATGAAGTTTATCATGAATTTGGCAATGTCCACTTCTGTGCCAGTCGTGTGCCAATGGCTTTATCGACTGTGCCAGAGTGTGCTGAATTCACTTAGCACATTGAATTTCTGTCCTAATTTTCCGGTTTCCTACACCCTATTGCCCGTGCCAGAGTGGCACTTGCTTTCCGAGGAGTGAACCGGGTTCTTTTTAGTAAAAGGAACTTGGATTCATGCAAAGACATCATCGTTTTGTGACCTATGTCACGCCTCTCATTGCCGAGTGGATTAAGACTCAGGCTGATGAGCGGCGGGTAAGTTCAAGCATCGTGATTGGCGATTGCATTTTTGATGCCTGGCAGCGTGACACCGAAGCCGATTTGAGGACGCCAGCGACCGATCCGGTTCGCCAGAACATTTTCATCACGGTAGCTTTGGATGCGCTACTCACGCACCATTCTGTGCTCGATCTACGCGAGCAGACGGTTGCAGCCTATCAGCGCCGGCTGGAGCGTTTGGGGCTCGTTGCGCCGCGCCCGCAAGGGGGCGGCGATGAAGCATAATCTCGTCAACTTCACTCGCGGAAGCCAGCTGCTTGGGCACTTTGGTTTCATGTTTGCAGCCGGGCTCAAGGGTCCGCTCATCATCACACTGCTGGTGATTCTAGGACTCATCTATTGGGAGGTAACAAGCAGCCTCACTGACCACCAAACCTACCTTGTCTGGATGCACATCTACTCATCCTTTTATGGGTTTATGGAGTTCGATCCTGACAAGCTTGTGAACCTCACGTTGGCTGATGGAAGCATCGTCGCGTTCCCGATCAGCGTAGTCACAGAATACCCGCCCATGAAGGAGGCAATGACCGCATTTGAGGGGGCGGTTGAGGCTGCGCTTGTCACCTCGGCGTGGGGTCTCGTTCCTGCCTTCATTGCCTTTTGGTGGGTCGCTGAACATTTCGGTTGGCGCTCCAAGCAAAGGAAGCATGTGCGCGGCGCATCGCTTGCAAGCTTTGCGGAACTGGAAGGCGAAATAGACGATCACAATCGCCATGAACGCGCTCGCGAATATGGCAGCGATTTGGGATGGAGGTGGCGGCTTGCAGGCAGCAGCGCGTTAGCTTCAGCCGGTCTCTACAGCCCCGCGCACCTTGCAGGTGTGAGCTGGCCCTGGCGTAAAGAGCAAAGCCACACCATGCTGGTGGGCACGACAGGCACGGGCAAAACGGTCGCCCTTTTCGAGCTCCTTTCTGAAATCAGACAAAGAGACGAACGTGCGGTCATTTTCGACCTGACCGGCGCCTTTATTGAGACCTTCTTTGATCCCGAGCGCGATATCATTTTGAACCCATTGGATACACGCTGCCCAAGCTGGAGCGTCTTCGATGATTGCACATCGCGCGCGGAGTTTCATGCAGCAGCGGAGTCGCTTGTACCCCATGATGGAGGCGGTTCGGAACAGTTCTGGGTGCTCGCTGCGCGAACCCTATTTGTTGAAACATGTATCAAGCTGAAGGAAGCAGGACGCGGAACCAATGCCGCGCTTGCCGATGAATTGATGAATGCAGATCTCTCCGATCTGCACCGCCTGGTAGAAGACACAATGGCTGGACCGATCAGCACGCCGGCTGCTGCTCGCATGGCGGAATCGGTCCGCGCCGTCTTCAATGTGAACGCAAAAGCGATGCAAATGCTGCCTCAATCAGGGGACGCTTTTTCGGTGCGGCAGTGGGTGACTGGCGAAGGAAAACCGGGCTCCTTTCTGTTCCTATCCGCGCGCTATGTAGACATGAGCGTGCTCTCACAATTGCTGACGCTGTGGCTTGATACAGCGATCAACACGCTGATGACGGGTCGCCGGACGCGTAACCTGCAACTGTGGTTTCTGATTGATGAGCTCGGCGCGCTTCACCGCCTGCCGTCGCTCGAAAAAGGTCTGCAGACCGCGCGCAATTTTGGCGGTGCTATCGTGACGGGCGTCCATACCTTCGCGAAGCTCAAGGAGGTCTACGGCGAGAACATGGCAATGACCTTGTCCTCACTTGCCAGAACCAAACTGATCCTCGCCACTGCCGATCGCGAGACCGCCACATGGTGCTCCGACATTATCGGCCACCGCGAGGTTCGCGAGATGGAAGAAGGGTACAGCTATGGCTACAACAATGCGCGCGATGCGGTCAGTCTGACGCCGCGTCGGCAGGTGGTTCCGCTGCTTTTGCCTGATGAGTTTATGGGCCTTCCAAGCCTTGAGGGCTTCATCAAGTTCCCTGATGGTTTTCCGGCGGCGCCTGTCTCTTTGCAACCCCGAGATTGGCCGCGCCGGGTCGAAGGTTTTATCCCGTACGAGGATGCCAAAGGACCAACGTCAAAGGCAAAGGCTGAAACTCTCAAGGAAGACGAGGAGACTTCCAAGGTTACGGCGAATGAGGACGGAGAGGAAGGAGAAGACGGTGGCGATCTGCGCAAGATGAAGGAAGCCACGGATCGCAAGCGTGAGCCAGCGAAGCGTCCCAAAGCGCAGTCCCGGGCGCGTGACAAGAAGGCAAAGACTGCCAAGCAAGAACGTTCGAAGTCTCGCTCTAAGACAACCCTCAAACAAGCTGTAGAAGCCTCGCCCAAAAGCGAAAGAGCAGCCTCTTCAGGCAAAGCACAAGGCGAGCTCCCGCTTAGGGAGCAGCAAGTCGATGACCGTGAATCAGACGCTCTGAAGAAGCCTGCGCCTCGCACTGATCGGCCCGATCCTGACGCCGCGCAGCGTGAAGGTGAGCAACGCGCCAAGACGGATAAGACGCTTCAAGAAGAGCAGCAGCGCTCGCTCTTGGGCGGCGCGGCACGCGAAGAATATGATCACGATCTCGGCGACTTCGACGCTGAGATGTGATGACCATCATCGGGGAGGATCGAGGGACTTGAATTGTGTGAGGCCTGCCCATGCTCTCCGTTGCCAATGTCCGCTCGTCCTCCGCAGCGGCCAACTACTTCGCATCCGACAATTATTACGCCAAAGCTGATGCTGATCGCTCGGGTGAATGGCTCGGTGAAGGCGCAACGCGGCTTGGTCTAGAGGGGAAGGTAGACGCCAAAGCCTTCGACGCTTTGTTGCGCGGTGAACTTCCCGATGGAACGCAAGTTGGCAACCTTGGGCAGGCCCATAGGCCGGGCACCGACCTTACATTTTCTGTTCCCAAGAGCTGGTCGCTTCTTGCGCTTGTGGGCAAAGATGAGCGCATCCTCAGCGCTTATCGTGAGGCGGTTGTCGAAGCGCTTCAATGGGCGGAAAAGAACGCTTCCGAAACCCGCATCATGGCGCAGGGCAAGGTTCAGACCCAAAAGACAGGCAATCTGGCGATTGGGATTTTCCAGCACGACACCAATCGCAATCAGGAACCCAATCTCCATTTCCACGCCGTGATCGCCAATGTGACACAAGGAAAGGATGGTAAGTGGCGGACGCTCAAGAATGATCGTCTATGGCAGCTCAACACCACGCTCAACTCCATCGCGATGGCGCGCTTCCGAATGGAAGTCGAGAAGCTTGGCTATGAAACCGGACCAACTCTCAAGCATGGCAATTTCGAAGCGCGCGGGATTTCGCGCGAGGATGTCATGGCCTTCTCTTCGCGGCGCCAAGAAGTGCTTGCAGCGAGGCAAGGTCCAGGCCTTGAAGCTGGGAGGATCGCTGCACTTGATACCCGCTCTGCCAAAGCGCCGATCGAGGATCGCGATACGCTTGGAGGCATGTGGCAAGAAACCTCGCAGTCCATTGGTCTCGATCTAAATCCCATGGTCGAGCGTGCGCGTGTGCGCTCAACCATGCCTGAAAAGCCTCATTCGGGTTTTGCGACACTGGTGGAACGGGGACGAGCTCTGCTTGGCAAGTTTGCGAGCCATGTTCGAGGGGTCCCTGAAGATCCATTGGTGCCAGCCTCGGTGCTTAAACAGGACAAGCGAACGATCGCAGCCGCGCAGGCGGTTGCCTCAGCCGTGCGGCATTTATCGCAGCGCGAGGCCGCATTTGAGCGCGAAGCGCTTTACAAGGCAGCTTTGGATTTTGGGTTACCAACGACCATCGGTGAGATCGAAACGAGAACCCGCGCCTTGGTCAATTCTGGTCATCTTGTAGCGGGACGCGGCGAGCATATGGGCTGGCTCGCATCGCGAGAAGCGATTGAAACCGAGGAGCGCATCATCGCCGCAGTTCAGGCGGGAAAAGGAGAATCTGCGTCTGATCTCAACGCTGAAGAGGCAAAAACCCGCGTGCAGGCCTCAGCCGAGATTGGGCACGGCTTTAGACTGAATGACGGCCAACTCTTGGCTGCGCGCCTTATCTTGACTTCATCGGATCGAACCGTTGCGGTGCAGGGCGTTGCAGGCGCTGGGAAAAGCAGCGTGCTTGGACCGGTCGCCAAAGTGTTGGGCGAAGAGGGACGGCCTGTCATCGGCCTCGCAATCCAGAACACGCTCGTCCAAATGCTGGAGCGCGATACGGGGATTGAATCGCACACGCTTGCCCGCTTTCTGGGTGGCTGGAAGCCATTGCTGGATGATCCCTCCAATCGCACGCTCAAAGCCCAAGCCAAGCAAGCGCTCGGAGGCGGCGTTCTCGTTCTGGACGAAGCTTCGATGGTCGCCAACAGCGACAAGGAGAAGCTGGTGGCGCTCGCAAATCTAGCGGGTCTCCATCGCTTGGTGCTTATGGGCGACCGCAAACAGCTTGGCGCTGTCGATGCCGGCAAACCCTTCGCGCTCTTGCAAAAGGCCGGGATTGCGCAGGCCCAAATGAATACCAATCTGCGCGCGCGTAATCCTGTTGTTCGCGAAGCTCAGGCCGCTGCGCAGAAAGGTGATGTTCGAACTGCGCTTGCCAAACTTGAGCCCCATACGATCGAAGCCAAAGGCGATGGCGCGATTGTGGCTGCCGAGCAGTGGCTTTCTCTGATGCCAGAGGACCGAGAGCGTACATCAATCTATGCCTCGGGGCGAAGGATTCGCTCAGCTGTCAATGACGCGGTGCAAACGGGCCTTCTTGCCAGCGGGCAGATCGGGCCGGAGAAAGCTGAGCTGGCTGTGCTGGAGCGCGTGAACACCACTTATGAAGAGCTGCGCCATGTTGCAGCCTATCAGACCGGCCGCATTCTTGAGGTTTCAAAAAGACAAAAGACGCTTGGCCTTATGCCGGGACAATACCGTATCTTGGGCAGCGATCCGAAACGCAAGAGGGTCACTTTGGAGAACGCTCGCAGAAAAAAGTTCAGCTTCGATCCTTCGCGGATTAGGGCCGACAAGGCCAATGACAGTCTGGCTCTTTTCAAAGACCGACAGCTTGAAATCCATCGTGGCGACAAAATTCGCTGGACGCGAAATGATCACAAGCGAAGGCTGTTCAACGCTGACCAGGCAAAGGTCATTGCCATCGATAAGGGCAGGGTCACAGTTGAGACCTCAAAGGGTGAGGAAGTGACGCTTGGTAAAGACGATCCTATGCTGAAACGCATTGATCTCGCCTACGCGCTGAACGCTCACATGGCTCAGGGCCTCACCTCGGATCGCGGGATTGCTGTCATGGACAGTAGAGAGCGCAATCTCTCGAACCAGAA